>Ga0247837_1000154_pt1 | contig 130747 bp, 130 predicted proteins | sample LaCtaG_2_FD_187115 | JGI IMG/M metagenome (GOLD analysis project Ga0247837, IMG submission 187115) | Freshwater microbial communities from meromictic Lake La Cruz, Castile-La Mancha, Spain - LaCruzMarch2015_14.5m | ecosystem: Environmental > Aquatic > Freshwater > Lake | place: Spain...
GCGATGGAGCCGATCAACAAGGTCAACACCACCAGCGGCGACGCCTGGAGCAAGGTCATGGCTGTGGCGCGTGTGTCGGCTGTGATGGTGGCCGGAAACCAGGCCCATGACACCGCCAACCACATCACCAGAAAGGTGCCCGTCACAAATTCGGGAACCGAGTAGCCAATAAGGCTTAAGGTGGACACCCATTTGTCAGTGGAACGGCGGTGCGCATAAGCGGCGCATACACCAAGGAACACCGCCAGTGGCAATGCAAACAACAGTGTGGTTGCTGCGAGCAACAACGAATTGCGCATCGGGTAAGCGATGATTTGGCTGACGGCCACCTTAGAAATCAAGGTTCTGCCCAGATCAAAATGAGCCAGTCCCCACAAGAACTCCCCGAGCCGGACGGCCACCGGCCGATCCAGCCCGAGTTCGGTTTTCATCGCTGCAAGCCTTTGCGGCGGCATCGCGGACATCTCATCTGCCGACAAGGTCACGTCCAGCGCGTCGCCTGGCAAGACCTCGGTGGCCAAAAATACGAAGGTCGCTAGCATGACCAAGGTCAGCAGCGACAACGCGACCCGACGAAGAAGTGCTCTTAGCATGTTGGACTTGGCATGCTCGAAGCATTCCAAGTTGTCCCTTGAGTACCCCTCAAGCTTTCCACACTTTGTCGAATTGAACGGACCAGATTTGTGGGTGGAAGGTCAGATTGCGTATGTTTTTCTTGCGGATCATGAAGTTGTCGCCGCCGGCCGGTAACACGGCTGGCACTTCCTCGTGCAGGATGGCCTGCATCTGGGTGTACAGGGCCTTGCGCTTGTCCGCCTCACGCGTCACCATCGCCTGCGCATACAAAGCCATGTAGCGATCATGTTCCGGACCCGTCCAGTGGCCGCTTTCCACGAATTCGTGGCGCATGCGATACAGAGATATGCCGGCGTTTCTGGAGCCTACTGCTGTCATCGCAAATTTATGGTACTTGCCTTTGGCAATGTCGTTATCGCCCGTCCGGAACTGGATGTAGCCATCATTGGGCCGCTCCTCGATCGCCATCGTGAAGCCGGCTTCCTTGACGGATTGCTGTAGCACCTGGAAGTAGCGCGGTACTTCTGGGAGTTGCGGGCTGTAGTAGAGCGTCGGCAGGGTAATGCCGTTGGGGTATCCTGCCTCCGCCAACAGACGCTTGGCCTTGGCCAAGTCTCGCCCCCCAGGACGCGGTACAAAGTTGGGGTCTGTAACAACCAGGTGGCTGTCGTTACCGACCCAACCAAATTTGCCCCCGTAGGCGATCCGCACAATTGCCTCGCGGTCGATGGCCGCCGCGAAGGCCTGCCGGATGCGCTTGTCGAGGAAGGGCGAACCTGGGTGCTTGGGCAACTGAACGACAAAACTGTAACCGCCCTTGGCTGACTCAATGTCGTAAGCCGAGTCGGACTGGAACTGCGCCAATGCCCGCGGGTCGATGCTCATGACGGCATCGAACTGACCCGCACGCAAACCGTTCAGTGCTGCTTCCTGTTGGCCTTCCCGATTGTACAGTTCTACCCGGTCCAGGTAAGGGAAGCCCTTGCGCCAATAGCCCTCATGGCGCTCCATGATGAGAGAGCGATTGGGATCGGTGGAGACGATCTTGAACGGCCCGCTACCAATGCCACTGAATCCGATAGTCTCCAGTGGACTAGCCGGCATGATCACGCTGTTGTACTCGGCCAGAATGTATGGAAATTCGGCATTGCCGCTGTCGAGGGTAAAGCGGGTGACGTATTTGCCGATGGCTTCGAGCTTCACGATCTGACGCGCGAAGGGCGCGTTTCGGCGGTGATACTCGAACGAGGACGCTACGTCCTTGGCGGTCATCTCGGCGCCGTTGTGAAACATCACCCCTTCGCGCAGCGTCACGTCCCACACATTGAGCTTGTTGTCGGTGGGCTCGACCTTGCTTGCCAACTCAAGCTCCCATCCAAGCTGCTCGTTGACCCAAGTCAGGCAGTTCCACTGAAGTCGTGTGTTGGAGTCGACCACAAAGTAAGGGTGCCGAGCATTGCTGGCATCGGCAGCGCGGCGGTTGGCCGACAACTGGGCATAAATCAGTGTGCCGCCGCGCTTGGGTGTTTCCTGGGCGAAGGCTTCTCCCAATAAGCTTGAATCTAGTGCGGCAAGCAGCATGCCGGCACCGGCACCACCGCGCAAAATATCTCTGCGAAGAATCTTTGACATGGGTCACTCCATAAAAAAATATAATTTGTACGATGAGCACATCAATAAATGTAATTTCAAAAGATGTCATGAATGTGACGGTGACGTCACTCGACATTGAAGTCCCACGGCGCGACGGCGGCATCACACTGACGTCTTTGCGGGCGTTCGTCGCGGTTGTTGAGGAAAAGAGCTTTTCGCTCGCAGCGCAGCGCCTCGAGGTGACCCAGCCTGGCATCTCTTTGCAATTGGCCGCGCTGGAGCGCGCTTGTGGATTCCTGGTTTGCCACCGTAAGCCGCAGGTTGCCCTGACCGAGCAGGGCCGCGCCCTATTCCTGAAGGCACGCCTGATCATCAGCCAGATGAGCGAGTTCGAAGCAAGCGTGCGCGACCTGCAGGATACCGCTGGCGGACGCATCCGTGTTGGCATGTCCGCGCCCTATGTCGCGATGCCCTTGGTTGCACGCTACAGGGCGCAGTTTCCCCATGTCTTGCTGCACACGCAAATGGGCAATACGTCGTCACTGCTGGAAGACGTGCAGCAATTGCGCATCGACGTCGGCGTGATGTCGTTGCTGGAGCCGCTCTCGTCGTTGGCGTGCACCTTGATCTCGGCACCGCGGTTGATGCTCTGCGTGAGAGCGGATGACCCGATGGCGAAATTACAGCAGGTACGTGTGAATGACCTGGCCGGGCGCGACATCATTCTGCGTGAAAAAGGCTCATTGACACGACAGGTGCTGGAAGCGGCGTTTGCGGCTGAAGGACTGCCGCTGCGCAGTAACTTCGAGTTGGCCTCGCGTGAAGCGATCAAAGAGGCAGTAGCCGCGGGACTGGGTGCCACCGCGCTCTTCGAAGGCGAGTTAGGCGGCGATCGTCGCCTGGTGATGGTTCCTTTCGTGGCACTGCCCCGCTCCTCGGGGGTTTACGCAGTAGCGCTGCGGGAGTCCCTCGACTTGCCCCATGTTGGCGCCTTCATGGCCTGTGCCGTCCAAGGCCTCGTGTCATGAACGCGTCACATGGCTTGCCTAACCTGAAAATTTACCATCGGTTTTCAAAGGATCCAAATGACAGCCTGCTCCGCATTCAATCAGCCCGGGCGCTTTTTCAAGGGTAATCTCCACACCCATTCGACAATGTCTGATGGGCGGTATGCACCTGAGGAAGTCTGCCGGCGCTACCGCGAAGCAGGGTATGACTTCCTGACCTTGAGCGACCACTTTCTGCCGGTCTATGATTTTCCGGTGACCGACACCACGGCCTATCGCAGTGAGGGGTTCACCACCTTGCTCGGTGCCGAAGTGCATGTTCGGGCAACGTCCATGGGAGAGGCTTGGCACCTGCTCGCAGTGGGGTTGCCACGCGATTTTCTAGCAACTCAGCCCGGTGAGTCCGGGCCACAGTTGGCGCAGCGTTGCCGCGACGCTGGCGCATTTGTCGGCATCGTCCATCCGGCCTGGTATGGGCTGTCATTGGAAGACGCCCGCAGCATTGAAAGCGCACACGCGGTAGAGATTTATAACCACACCAGCGCCGTGAAAACCGACCGTGGCGACAGCTCCGCGCTGTATGACCAATTGTTGGCAGAAGGTCTGCGGTTGAGCGCGTTTGCATCGGATGATGCACACTTTCACTTCGACGATGCTTTCGGTGCCTGGGTTATGGTGAAGGCAGATAGCAACCAGCCAGAATTGCTTTTGGAGTCCCTCAAGCAGGGTCACTACTACTCTACGCAGGGGCCGTTGATCCACGATATCAGCATTGATGCCGGGCAGTTACACGTGAAATGCAGTGCTGCACGCTCTGTGATTTTGTTGGGCCGTGCTTCCAAAGCGGTTAGCGAGCTAGGTGTCGGCATAGAGTCTGCAACATTGGCAACCGAAGGTGTTGCCAAGGGAGGCTACGGCCGCGTCGTTGTGATTTCTGACGACGGCCGGCGGGCCTGGAGCAACCCGATCTGGTTTGCTTGAAGCTGGGCGGCTTCAGACCACTAATAAGGCGGTAAAGAAACCGCCTCAGCCCGTTTGGGTTTGGCCCGACCAATGCCGGTGTAGTCAAACCCGAGCTCGGCCATCTGGTCCGGGTCGTACAGGTTGCGCCCGTCGATGATGACCGGCTGGCGCAAGCGCCGGGCCAGCTCGGCGAAGTCCGGGCTGCGAAATTCGCGCCACTCAGTCACCACGATCAAGGCGTCTGATCCGTCAGCCGCTGCGAGCGGGTCTTTGCAGACCACAAAGCCAGGCTGCGCCTGCCAACGTGCGCTGGCACCGACCATTGCCACCGGGTCAAAGGCTTGGACGCGGGCGCCGCGTTGCAGTAGCTCGTCAATCAGGTTCACGCTCGGCGCTTCGCGCATGTCGTCCGTGCCCGGCTTGAAGGACAGTCCCCACACCGCAAACCGCAGGCCACTCAGGTCCTCTCCAAAGCGGGCCACTACGCGCCGCCCCAGCAGGCCGCGTTGCCGGTCATTGATGGCCTGGGTGGCTTGCAGCATGCTCAGCTCGGTGCCGGCCTCGGTGGCCATGTGGGCCAGGGCGCGCACATCCTTGGGAAAGCACGACCCGCCCCAACCACAGCCGGCATACAGAAAATGGCTGCCGATGCGGGAGTCACTACCAATGCCAAGCCGCACTTGCTCGATATCAGCGCCCACCTTCTCCGCCAGCAGTGCCATCTCGTTCATAAAGCTGATGCGCGTGGCCAGCATGGCATTGGCCACATACTTGGTGAGTTCGGTGCTGCGCACATCCATCATCATCAGCCGGTCGCGGTTGCGCAGGAACGGCGCATACAGGGCCCGCATCAACAAAGCCGCTTGGTCGTTGTCGCAACCTACGATCACCCGGTCCGGCCGCATGAAGTCGTCAATGGCCACACCCTCCTTGAGGAACTCCGGGTTGGACACCACGGCATAGGGCAGCACGGCAGCGCGTTGGCGCAGGGCAGCGGCCAGGGTCTCGCGCACCCGGTCGGCGGTGCCAACTGGCACTGTGCTCTTGTTGACGACCAGCTTGTAGTCGTTCATGTGCTCGCCAATCGACTGCGCCACGGCCAGCACGTGCTGCAGGTCGGCAGAGCCATCTTCAGCTGCCGGTGTGCCCACGGCGATAAACACAATGGTGCCATGGCTCACAGCCGCGGCAACATCGTTGGTGAATGCAAGTCGGCCGGCTGCCGCGTTGCGCTGCAACAGTGGCTCCAGGCCTTGTTCATGGATGGGAGAGATACCACGCTGCAAATCGGCCACGCGCTTTGCATCGACATCCACACAAACCACGCTGTTGCCCATTTCTGCCAGGCAGGCCGCCGTCACCAGGCCAACATAACCGGCGCCAAAGACGCTGACTTTCATGCACTTCTCCAGAGGGTTGATCTGGAGCAAGATCGTCGCGAACCGACGTGACCGGGCTATGACGTTAGCGCGTCAAATCTGTGACAAGAGTAGGCCTTGCGATGCAAATCTCGGTGAAGCACCCCCATGTTGACGAAGCAGATCGCTCACCACCACCGCCCTGCCAAAACGAGCCCTTGGGCCTCAAAGCGGAGATGGCCAAGCAGCGACTCCCCAGCGGCATCTTTGTAGAGGGTGGGCTGATCAAAAACTTTGAAAATGCTGGCGTCTGTACCGACGCCGGGCTTGAGGGTACCCAGGGCGGGGCGGCGGATCGCCCGGGCTGCATTCACCGTGGCGCAGGCGACCACGTCGTAGAGCGACATGCCCAACACATGGAATTTTGCCAAGGTATGAAGTAGATCAATCGCAGGGCCATTGGCAGACAACAGATGCACATCTGAAGAAATGACATCTGGTTGAATGCCCGCCTTGAGCATGGCGCGAGAGGTTGCAAAACTGCATGAACCGCCACCGTGACCGATGTCGAAAATAACACCTCGGTCCAAGGCATCTTGAACCTCTCCTCGCACAGCACCAGCGGGCGTTGTCGGCGCGTTGGGCGGTGGCTTGAAGCAGTGCGTGAGGATGTCACCTTTGCGCAGGCGTGACAGCACTTCGGTACGGGTGGGCGGTATGTAGTCAATGTGCGCCATCACCGGTAGCCCTAAGGCTTCAGCGACCTCAATGGCCATATCCAGCGGCGCTACACCGCGCGTACCGCTGGAGCCGCGGCCCACTCTAACCTTGATGCCAACCACCAGGTCGGCATGTTCGCGGGCAACGCTGATGCATGAGTTCATGTCGAGCAGGCGCAGATCCTCGCACTCGCCCATGCGCACGGTGCGTGAGAAGGCGAAGATGCCAGGGAATGAAATATTCAGCAAAGGCAGGATGCGCAAGGGGGCAGAGGGTTCGATCACGTGCTTGCGAAAACCCAATAAATTTCCAGCGCCAGAGGTGCCGGCGTCGACCAGGGTGGCTGTCGAGCTTTGCCGGGCCAAGGCAATCGGATCAACACCGATGGAGGTACCGCCCCAGTACACATGCGTATGCAAATCGATAAGCCCCGGCGTGACGATCATCCCCGTTACATTGCGCACATCGGCATCAACCCCGGCTGTCAAATTCAGACCGATTTCAGCAACGACACCATTCAAAAACCGAACATCTTGAACCTGATCAAGCCCCTGAGAGGGATCGATCACACGGCCCTGGCGCAACAGGACTTCGTGGGGTGCATCAGAAAAAGGCATGGGTATTTGCTTTGGTTCAGTTGACCCTGCGCCCCCAGGCGAACGCTTGCTGACCTTTGGTGGGCGAGGGCCGGGGTGCGATGACAATAGCATCATCAAAGGGCGCCAGTATCGGCTGGTGGCCATCCATGGCAGCGCATGCTCCCAATGGGTATGCGTCAAAGCCCGCATAGCTGCCCAGCATTTCCAAGTGATCGCTTTCAGCGATGACTGGCTGAACAATCTCAAAACGTTCGATCGGTGCGCTGGCAGGGGTTACCGCAGTTGCAAGCAATTCGGCCGCAACGGTGGAGTCCACAACGCCGCAAACCTGCAGCATGCGAACCGCTGTCAGCCAGGCGTTGTCTTCGCTGGACCGGGCGAAGTGTTGTCCGCACTCGACAATCAGCGCCACCGCGCTGCTGTTTTCCTGGCGAAAAGCGTTGTAATCAATGAGGTGATATCCCTCGTGCCGGATCTCCGGCAAAAAAAGTTGGCGTCCTGGATAGCCCAGTGCGTCGGCGAGAGCCCTTGTCTTGGCAAGTTTAGGCAACACAAAGAAGGGTTTGAGTGCGTGCCAGGTGGAGTGGAGGTCCAGCAGGCGGTCCACCGTACGAACAACGGGAAGCATCTCATGCGCGCGGCGTGCCTCAATGCTGTGGGCATCCTCTTGCAGCAGGTCGTCATGCCACAGCCGATTAAAGTCTCTGTCTAAAAACCTTGCGTCTAGGCGCTGTGGGCTGAAGCACTGGTAGGCGGTCACATTGGCAAAGGACAGGGTCAATTCGCCGCAAATCGGGCGAATACCAAGGTCCAGCAGGCGTTTGACGACATGCATGCCACACAGCTCATTGCCGTGCGTCAGCGCATTGATCATGACATGTGGACCAGCACGTGGGCCACGAAACGAGTGGACGTAGTCCACACCCGACGTGCCCTGGCGGTACGGCGACAGGTCTTCTGGCCGTAGCTCTAAGGGGTAGTCAGGGGCCTGACTCATCAGGGCGACTTAGGCCTTCAGCGACAAAGTGGCAACCACCTTGAATTCGCAGGAATTAGGCACGGCTACCGCCAATCTAAGCCAGCCACCAAAGTTCAAGACTCGGCCGAAGCTGACCGTATCTGGCACCGTGGGAAGCTCGAACTCTGTACCTTCGTTAACCCAATGCAGGCCATCCGGCGAAATCTGAACACGCGCGACAGCTGTCCCAGAGGGCGGCATCGAATCGGGCATGAGATGAATGAAGAAAACGGCTTCGCTGGCCCAAGCGGCTTCATAGGGCTCGGTGTAGACCTGCCCGGTCCAGCGCTCACCTCTGGCAATGACCGCGGTATAGGTGTTGCGTAAAGTGGCCACGTTAAAAATCTCCTGACAAAAGCACGCTGTCCAGATAAAAGAAAGTGCGCTTGGCGGTGTTGCTTTCACAAAAAAAGGCCAAGTTCAGCATGCAATCCAAATTGGCCATAGCGGGCATCTTGATCGACTCTAAACCTGATGGGTCCAACACAAGATCATTGCACTGGAAACCGAGCCAACACATGTTCACCAAGTCGAAATCGAATCGCAGATAGTGCCAGTTGATCTTGGTCGGTATCTCGTTGTAGCAAAGGTTTTGCTGCCCCCCGGGGACGTCTTCCCAGTCTTCTGGACTCAGGTGATCGTGGGTGACGATCTCGCTGCCACCTATCGCTCGGAACGGTGTGGTGCGTTGCTTGAACTGCCATTGGTGACGACGCTCACCGTTCAGGGTGTTGAGGTAACGCAGATGGGGCATCACGCGTTGCTCTCGGTCTTGCAGGTCAAACAAGACACCGAACGCGCGCACGTCTTTGTCTGACAATTTCAACTCGTTGGCCTCTGGCTTGCAAGCGAAATAAGTTTCGACCCGAATGCGAGAGGCTTTTCGAAACGTCACTCGTTTGATGGCTGTATTCCTCTCGCCAGCGACGGGGCGCGTGGCGATCTTTAAGGCATAGGTGCCGTCGAATGAGCCGTGGGTGCCACTGTCCCAGTGGGTGACCTGGCTCAACATCGGCTGGGTGTGACGGGCATAGGATGTCGTCATGGTGTCGAGGGAATCCTGGTAGTTGCCGACAAGGCAGGTCCAGCCATTCATGCCTTGATCGAAGTCATCGAAGTAGATGACCCGCTCCATCGGGTCAAAACGCGATAAACGCGGATCGCCATGAACAGGGTGACTATCAGAACGCATGAGATTATCCTTTCACAGAGCCAGCGGTCAGGCCGGCAATTAGGTACTTCTGGACCATCCAAACGAAGGCCAAGATGGGCAGCAACTGCAGGGTAGCTGCAGCAAACAAGATGCCCCAGTCCACCCCATCAATCGCCCCCACCATTTCGGAAATCACCAGCGGTGCTGTCTTGGCATCTACCGTGGTGAAAATAAAGGCGAACAGGAAGTCATTCCAAGCGAAGACCATGACGAACACGGCGGTGGAGATCAAGCCTGCATACGACAGCGGCAAGATAATTCGCCTCAGGGTTTGCCAAAGACCGGCGCCGTCCATGGACGCGGACTCTTCCAGCTCCCTTGGCAACTGATCAATAAATGCCTTCATGATCCATACGCCCAGGCTAACAAAAAATGAGCAGTACAAGACCACGAGCAGAAACTTGGTGTCGTTCAGGTGTAGCCAGTTAACAGCAGGAAACAAGGGCAAAGTGAGCACGATGGGCGGCAACAGGCGCACCATGATCATGAAGAACGCGCTTGCCGTTAAGGCTTTGCTGGAGCGACGCGAGTAAGCGTAGCCCGCCAGGAAAGAAACGACCAGAGTCAAGGCTGTCGCCAACAAGGCAACCCACAGACTGTTGGTCAGGTTGGTGAAAAAATCAGGCCAACGCTTCCATAGATTTTGGTAGTTTTGGAAAGTAAAGGAGAAGCCCCACAAAGAACCGTGAGAGAGAATATCGCGCGGTGCGCGCAATGACATTGAGACGATCAACGCGATCGGAAAGATCGACCACAGCAATACCGCAGCCAATGCCAGCATTCGAAGCATGCCGATGCCCCACTTCTTTAGCCGTCGCGGGTTCAGCAAAGGCTTAGGAGGCGTCATGGCGAAACATTTTCTTGTACATGAGATGGATGTACCAGGCGCCCATCAGCAATGAGGCCAGCAGCATCAGCCAGCCCGTGGCTGCTGCAGCGCCAAAGTCCGCGTAACGAAACGCATGACGGTACAAATAAACAGCCAGAACCTCGGTGGTTCGTGCCGGGCCACCACCCGTCAATAGCCACACCTCGGAGAAGATTCGGAAAGCGAAAATATACCTAAAAACCAGGGCCACCAGCATCGCAGGTACCAACAAGGGGATCGTGATCCGGACAAATTGCTTCCAGGCATTGGCGCCGTCGACTTGGGCGGCTTCATACAGATCACGCGGAATACCCAAAAGAGCGGTGTACAGCAGGATGAACGTGAAGGGCAGGTGATGCCAAACCGACAGCACGATCACCAGGGCCAGACCGTGGCTGGGTTCTACCGACCAATCCAGCGGTGGCAAGCCCAGGCTAGCCAATGCGTTGGTGATGGGGCCACCATAGGGATCCATCATGAACTTCCAAATCACAACCGACACCACCTCGGTGATTGCGTACGGTGCCAGAACCATGGCGATCATCCATTTGCGCCATGGAATCCAACCAGCGAATAGGACCGCCACGCCTAGGGCCAGAGCAAACTCCATGAACACGATGGTGTTCACCACGATGGCGGTGTTCCATAACGCTCGCCAGAAATAGGGGTCGCCCAGCACGGTTGCGTAATTGGCAAGCCCAGCCCACTCTGGTGACTTGCCATAGGTTGATCGCGTCAGGCTTAACCAGAAAACGTAGAGCGCCGGCACAAACAAAACCAGCACCAGCAGTGCCTGGGCGGGGCTGACCATGAGCCAATGGCGACGGTCCGGCTTCATCGGGCTACGCGGTAACGTTCAACCGCATCCCAGTTAATCTCTACCCCCAAGCCCGGCAGCTTGGGCACGGGCATTTGACCGTTCACCAACTGTGATGGCGAACCGATCGGCGTTAGCGTCAATTCATCCCGCAGCGGGTTGTCAATGCACATGCATTCAAAGGTGACAAATGCCGGCATGGCGGCCGCCAGTTGCAGACTGGCCGCGACACAAATTGCACCCGACCAACCGACATGCGGGGCGTAACCCACATGAAAAGCATGCGCCAGCGTGGCAATGTCGCGTGTCTCACTGATGCCGCCTGATCGAGCGACATCAGGCTGGATCAAGCCGACGGCGCGCTGCTCGATCAGCTCGCGCGCATGTGCAACGGTGAAATCACTTTCGCCGCCGGCCAGCATGATGGGAATTTTTTGACGTAACAGGCCATAACCGGCCACATCTTCGGGGACGATGGGTTCCTCGAAGAACCAGTAATTCAGGCGATCCAGTGCCGCCCCCACTTTCACCGCATCGTCCAGGCTGTAGGCCCAATTCGCGTCCACGCCCAGCACCATGTGCGGGCCCACGGCCTGACGAACCGCCGCGGCTGCTTCGATGGCGCGCCCGACGGGTTGACCCAGCTTGACCTTGATGGTCTTGAAGCCCATGGCTGTGACGGCATGGGCCTGTTGGATCATGGCGTCAATCGGAGCCCAATTGAGTGACGATGCATAGCAGTCCACCACATCACGACCCATGCCGCCCAGCAAGCGGTGAATAGGCTGGCCGGTGCCTTTACCTACGACGTCCCACAAAGCTATGTCGATCCCCGCCATGCATTCGAGCATCATGCCGCCTGCCCGACCCGACAATGAGGCACGCATCAGTTTCCAGAGCCGGCGAATGTCAAATGCTGACAGTCCGATAAGTTTGGGCGCCAGCACGTCCTGAATGAATTGGGCGTAAGCAAGGGGGCCAAAACGCCCCAGGCATTCTCCGTAGCCGACAACGCCGTCGGCGGTTTCGACTTGGACCAACACCATGGATACAGCGCCAAAATCGCCTTGCGACGTACGCGTGCCGTCTGGCATGCGAGCGGTCAAAGGGATGGCCTTCACGCTTTGAATGATTAAATTTGTCATGTCGTCAACCAAGGCGCGATGAGCGCAGCGTTGGCAAATATCCCTGGCGTGCCACCGGTGTGCACAAAGACGATCGGCCTGCCCGATGGATCGCCATGGCGTTGCTCATGGTGGAGCAGACCTGCTAACGCCTTGCCGGAGTACACCGGGTCAAGCAGCAAGCCCTCGGTACGCCCCGCCAATTGCATGGCCTGTACGCCCGCTTGTGATGGCACGCCATATTCCGGACCCCTGAAATCATCGATGAAATCAAAATCATCTGGCCCCACAGTGGTCTGCAAGCCCAGCATCTCGGCGGCCTGGCAAGCGCGCTCCACGATCAGCGGGACCATCTTTTCGCCAGTTTGCTGGACCGAAATGCCGACCACGCGAGTTGCGAGGCCCAAGGTCTTGAATGCCAATGCCAGACCAGCGACAGTTAGCCCTGAGCCGGCCGCGGTGTAAACCGCCCGGGGCTCAAGGCCCTGTTCTTTGAACTGCCCGGCCATCTCTTCACCCAAGTCCACCATGGCTGCCGCGCCCAATGCACCGGTTTTGCCTGGCATGTGCAGTGTCTCTGTCTTCAGGCCCTGAGATTCGAAGTCTTGGTGAAAAGCCTGAAGCCAGCCAAGAATCCTGGCGTCATAAGGGTCTTTGGTGTCAATGAAGCGAATGTCGGCCCCGAACAACGCGTCCAAGAGGTAGTTGCCTTGAAGCGGCTCGCCTGCCTGACCACGAAGCAGCAGGCCTAAACGAATGCCTAGCTGTGAACAAGCTGCCGCACAGGCCCGACAAAAATTAGACTGAGCCGCTGCTGTGGTCACGATGGCCTGGGCGCCGCGCGCCAGCGCATCACCCAGCAAAAACTCAAGCTGCCTTGGTTTGTTGCCACCGAGTGCGAGGCCACTAAGATCCTCTCTCTTGACCCAGAGCGCAGACGAGCCTACTGCCTGGCTCAGCCTGGCCTTGTACTCCAGCGGTGTCGGGCCGTAGGCCAGCGCTACGCGTTTGAGCGAGGCCGTTAGATGACGCGTCACGGTCAGGGCAACAGGGGCTTGACCCTACGTTCAGCATCTTGCATGGCAAGTGCCACGGGCTTTCGCCCCAGGACTGCTGATTGCAACTCCTCTACAAAAATGTCACCAGCTTTGGCGGCATTGTCAAATGCCGGCAAGGGCACACGAGCGACTTTGAGCGTGGCTGCTTCGGCAGCAGCGTAGGGCAAGGTCGAGGTATAACGAGCATCGGCATAAGAGCTGGACCGCACCGGGCCATTGCCACTGAGACCAGCTTTGACGGTGTTCTCTTTGCTGGATAATTCCTTGATGAGGCTCCAGGCATAGGCTTTATTGGCCGCATTTTTGGGCATGCACATTGACCAGAACTCTGTTTTGGCAGGGGCGGACTCAGGGTATTTGCCTTGCAGCTCCTTAGAGGCGGGTATGGCCATGACCTTGACATCGCCGGGGTGCTTCGCCTTGTCTTTGTCGTTATAGAACTGGGTGCGCCCGAACGACGTGATGGTCATGGCAGCTCGGCCAGACTGCATCCACGTATTGACCTCTTCACCCTTGATCGCGGTCCAATTGCGCGGGATTACCCCTGCCGCATAGAAGTCGCGCATGGTCTGCACCGCGCGCAGCATCGGCGGCTGATTAACGCCGAGCTTAAAGTCGCTGGTGATGAAGTCGCCGTCGTAAGCGCGCGCCATGTCAATCACATTCGGGTAGTTGTCGCCTTCGATCAGGAAGCCAAATACCTGGGATCCGTCGGGCCGGGTGAAAGTCAGCTTCTTTGCCGCTTCAATCACGTCCTCGAAGGTCTTCGGGATGGGTACCCCGCGCTCTTTGAAGATCGCCTCGTTGTAATGGAAGCCGGTCGTGGCATGGCGGTGCGGAACGGCATATTGCTTACCACCAAACTTCATGGCATTGACCAGGCCAGGAAAGAGGTCAGCAGGATCTTCCAGCGGGTTTGATTGCATCCAACTGTCCAGCGGCTCGAACAAATTGGCGACCACCGGTGTGGCCCGCGTATTCACGATAAACGCCAGGTCAATAGAGGTTGAGCCCAGACTCGCTTCACGGAACATACGCTCGTGCAGCGGACCTGTATCTAGGGTCACCCACTCAATGGCGATGCCGTTTTTCTTTGACCATTCGGCAGTGAGGTCGCCACTCTTGCCCTGATTGATCACCGACATATGGACTCGGTGCGACAGTATGGTTAACTTGGCCGGCTTGCTCTGCGCGCTTGCATCGATGCCTGTCAGGGTTATTGGCAAAAGGGCACCGGATTTCAATAAGTGACGACGACTTAACATAACCATCTCCAAAGGTGGCGCTTGCCAGGCGAAGTACTGCAAATGGCATGTCGCAAGATTATGTTGTTGTATTTCCTGGGTATTCAGAATGTGTGTTTCGTAGGGTGAAACTTTGAGTAATCCATTCGTATTTGAGGGGTTTCAGTCGGTTACCATGAAATGCTGGTCTATGCTTTGTGTCGAATCGCGAATGGGTCATTTATACGAAAGGGACAGGCCATGGCTTCGGTGACCGTTGAAAACGTGAAGAAGTCGTTTGATCGTCAAGCTGTCATCAAAGGGGTGTCTCTCAAGGTTGAAGAAGGTGAGTTCTGCGTCTTGGTAGGCCCCTCAGGCTGCGGCAAATCAACGCTGCTGCGCATGATCGCCGGCTTGGAGGAGGTTTCTGCAGGCACCATCGCCATCGGTGACAAGGTCGTCAACGACATGCCATCCAAAGAGCGCGATATCGCCATGGTATTTCAAAGCTACGCGCTGTACCCCCACATGAACGTACGGGACAACATGTCCTTTTCACTTGAGATGGCCAATATGGCAAAGCCGCAAATTCGGGCTAAGGTGGAATCGGCGGCCAGCACCCTTGGACTGGAGGCCCTGTTGGACCGCTTCCCAAGGCAATTGTCTGGCGGCCAGCGCCAGCGGGTAGCAATGGGTCGTTGCATGGTGCGAGATCCGTCGGTATTCTTGTTTGATGAGCCCCTCTCTAATTTAGACGCGAAACTGCGAGTGGCCATGCGAACCGAAATTCGCGCCTTGCACCAGCGATTGGGAGCCACTTCAATTTATGTCACACATGACCAGATTGAGGCCATGACCATGGCTGACAAAATTGTGGTGATGCTTGACGGTCTGGTGGAGCAAGTGGGATCGCCCCTGACTTTGTACGACTGCCCAGCGAACCAATTTGTCGCCGGCTTCATTGGATCCCCCGCCATGAATTTTCTCTCGGGGCGTGTTTCAGACGGGCGCCTGGTACTTGCTGATGGACAGACCTTGATACGACCAGCATATATTGATTGCCAGGAAGGCCAATCCGTCACCATCGGCATACGTCCGGAGCATGTGTCTCTGTCCTCGGGGTACTGCCGAATGACAATGACCTTGAAGTCGATTGAACCTACTGGCGCCGATACATTGGTTCACGCCGAGATCGCTGGTGAGCCGATGACAGGCATGTTTCGTGAACGGGTTCAGTTGATGACTGGGCAGGCCCTTGAACTTTTTACAGAGGCTCGGGCCCTCCATGTTTTTGACGCCGGCACAGGCCAGAGCCTACGCAAGGCGACTTGACGCACCAATCGCCCTCATCAAAGCCTGCCCCATCCGGACCTGCCGACCCGTCTCGATACCTTCACACAGCTCAAAACCAGGCGGGGTAAACACGATGATGGTGGATCCATGCTCAAACCAGCCGAGCTCCTCGCCCTTGACACAGTGGGCTGTGCAGGGCATCTCGTTGGCGCCGCGGTAGCGCAGGTGCAGCAGCACATCAAGGAAGTGCAGTCGGATGCTGGCGACCAAAATAGCAGCCACCGGCACCAGTGCGATGGGCTGGCCGCCCTCGGTCAGGCGGGCGCGCAGCACGGCGCGCTCGTTGCGGCAGAACAGACGCTCTACCCGCGCCAGAGCGATCGGGTTCACATTCCAGGTATCGCCGCTGAGGTAGGTCACGTGCTCAACCGTCATGTTCTGCGGCGCATGAAACCGGTGGTACATGCTCGAGGTCAGACGCAGGGTGATGTAGCTGCCATTCATAAACACACTGGGGTCTTGACTGGGGCCAAACAACTCACCGATCGAGTACGGGAAGCCCTTGGCCTGTAGCACCATGCCATCCACCACGCGACCGCAAGCCCCCACGATGCCGTCGCTGGGGCTACACAGCACCGCCGGGTCTGGGTCAATGACACGCGCGCCGGGCTGCAGCTCACGGGTGAAGCAGTCATGCAGGCTTTCAAAGTGCTGATGCCGGGCATCGCTTAAGTCCACGTCAGTGAACAGTCGCCAAACGCGAATCGACAGCCGCGCCAACAGTGGGCTGCGCAGGTGGCTGAACCAGCCCATCCAGCGTGTCAGAAGCAGCCGGGGCACCCGGTTGGTGAGCAGGAAATTAAGATCTTCCTGGAGGAAAAAGCGTCGCAGCAGATTGGTTTTCATATGGCTGTCAAATAAGTTGGATAAGTTTGTCATATTTCTAACTGGAGCAATTGATGGACAACAGCATGGCCCTTCCCTTATTGGCCCTGGGCGTCCTGGCATGGGCCCTACCCAAAGCCAAACGCCGGCTTGAACTCTCGCGTGCCAAGCACCGTTCGCTGGCAGGTCATTCGCGCATCGCCAAACGCATCGCTGGGCTGCTGCCCGGCTATGCCTATGACGAAGCCACCTTCTTTAACTCCGACCATGCCGACGGCCCGGTGGTGCAGCGGCGGCGGGATGGCTTTACCCGCTTGGCAGCCCTTTATGACACCCGTTATGCCAAGAGCGCAGCGATGACTGCAAGCGCCCGAGCCATCATCTCGGACATGCAGTTCACCGGGCGCTACCGCGTGCCCTACCAATTCACTGACTACCTGGGCCGCCATATCAAAAGCGGTAGTTTTCTGCAGTCGTCGCAAGGGGTCACAGTGACCGACCTTGACGGCAATGTGTTTTACGACCTGACGGGTTCTTACGGCGTGAACCTGCTGGGCTATGACTTTTACAAACAAAGCATCGAGGCCGGCCAGCGCACGGTGCAAGCGTTGGGTCCGGTGCTTGGGGCCTATCACCCCTGTGTGCTTGACAACGTGACCCGGCTCAAACGCATTTCTGGGTTGGACGAGGTCTCGTTTCACATGTCGGGCACCGAGGCCGTGATGCAGGCCGTGCGCTTGGCCCGCTACCACACCGGGCGCAGTCATTTGGTGCGGTTTTGTGGCGCCTACCACGGCTGGTGGGAAGACGTACAGCCCGGCCCCGGCAACCCCCTGCCGCCGCGGGAAACGCATACCCTGAAGGACATGGATGAACGCAGCCTGAACGTCTTGCGTACCCGCAAGGACATCGCCTGTGTCTTGATCAACCCTCTGCAGGCCCTGCACCCCAATGCGCCAGCGCCTGGCGACTCGTCCCTGGTGGACAGCAGCCGCAAGGTGGGCTACGACCGAGCCGCCTACACCGCATGGTTGCATCGCCTGCGCGAAGTTTGTACGCAGCGTGGCATTGTGCTGATCTTCGACGAGGTGTTTCTTGGGTTCAGGCTGGCACCGGGCGGTGCGCAGGCCTATTTTGGCGTGCAGGCAGACATGGTGACCTATGGCAAGACACTGGGCGGTGGCTTGCCGGTGGGTGTGGTTTGTGGCCGGGCCGCCTTGATGAAGCGCTACCGTGAGCGCCGGCCGGCCGACATCTGCTTTGCCCGAGGCACCTTCAATGCGCACCCCTATGTGATGGGCGCCATGCAGGCCTTCCTGGATGCCATCGAGACGCCGGAGATCCTCGCGCTCTACGACGGTCTCGACGAGCGCTGGGATGGCCGTGCCCGCCAACTGAACGACCGGCTTGAGCAGAATGGCTTGCCGGTGCGTGTGGCGAACATGTCGACGGTCTGGACAGTGTTGTATACCAAACCCTCCCGGTACAACTGGATGCTTCAGTTTTATCTGCGGGCACATGGCCTGGCCTTGAGCTGGGTGGGCAGTGCTCGACTGATATTCAGCCTGAACTACACCGACCATGACTTTGAGGCTGTGGTTCAGGCCTTTGTTGGGGCCGCCAAGGCCATGCAGGATGATGGCTGGTGGGACGGCCCGGTGCAAAGCAACCAGACCATTCGCAAAGGCATCTTCAGGGAGATGCTGCGCCAACCGCGCTGAGCGACGACGGTTTAGCGCAACCGTCACTGATGACGCGCATGCGTCATCGGATCGATCAACTCACCACGCAGCAGGGCGAGGGGCGCCTTGTGATACAGCATGATGTCGTTGAACGGGTCGGTGATGATCTTGCTGGCCCAAACCAGGCCGGTCCACATGTCTTGCTGAATCCAGAGTTGGCCGACACGGAACAGCAGGCCGGCCACGCCCAGGGCAAGCCAAGATATGCCAACGTCGTGCAAAAACTCAAGCCAGTTGCCGGCAGCGGCAATCTGCCCAAACAGGGTCGGCTCCAGCCACAGCACCACTGGCGCTGCGGCCCAAACGCCTAAAAGCACAATTTTTCGCCGAATGTTGTAGCCGATCTTGATCGCCTCTTTGTGCTCATCGGTCGCCTGGTTGACCTCGTCGTAGCCCCGTGGCTCAAAGAAAAAGTGACCGGCTTGGCGGCTGGTCATGGAAACTGACCAGGCCAGCAATGCCGCCCAGGCGGGTTCAATAAAAAGCAATACGTATGAGATGACAAAGACGACCGCGCTCAGCAGATGCAAACTCTGGTTGATGCGGCTATGGTGGTAGTAACGGTGGTCATCCCAACGTTGCGTCTTGAGCTCTTGCAAATAACGGTTCATATCGACCTCGAAAAAACAGGCTTGGCGCCCAGGGTAATGAGATAAGCGTTCTTACTCTAGCGAGCCAATATGAAAATGGCGTGACATCAGAGTTTCATATCCGAGAACAGAGTTGTCATCATTTTGTTATCAAATGCTGCAAAGATGGAAAGATGGACACTGACATAAACCACGAGTTCGAGGTTGACAATTTTCCCGCAAAGCAGCGTTCGTTGCGGGTTGCGGTGGTGTCAGAAACATATCCCCCCGAGGTGAACGGCGTGGCCTTGACGCTGGCCCGTCTGGTTGAGGGCCTGCGTAGCAACAACCATGACGTGCAATTGATCCGGCCCCGTCAAGGTGGGGCCGACCAGGGGAGTCAAGAGGCCCTGATACCGGGGTTTCATGAGGTATTGATGCGGGGATTGCCTATCCCCCGTTACCCCGAGCTTAGGATGGGGTTGCCCTCCAAGGGCGCACTGGTCAAATTATGGCAACTCCGCCGTCCTGATGTGGTTCACATCGCCACGGAAGGCCCTCTTGGCTGGTCTGCGCTGCGGGCTGCGCTCTACCTAAAGCTTCCCCTGTCCACCGACTACCGGACTAATTTTCAGAGCTACAGCACACACTATGGCGTTGGCTTTCTGCATAAGCCCATCATGGGGTACCTGCGAAAGTTCCATAACCGCGCGCACTGCACCATGGTTCCCACCAAAGCATTGCAGACGGCGTTGGCTGCGGCTGGCTTCCACAAGCTCAAGGTTGTGAGCCGGGGGGTTGATACCACTGCCTTTGACCCAGCGCACCGCCAACTGGAACTTAGGACCCAGTGGGGGCTTGGCGACGATGACCTGGCGGTTCTGTGTGTCGGCAGACTTGCCCCGGAAAAAAACCTGAAGTTGCTGGTCCAGGCCTATCAGGAGATCAAGCAACGGATACCGCGCGCTCGACTGGTGCTGGTAGGGCACGGCCCAATGCGCCAGGCGCTGCAGGAACAGTGTCCCGACGCCATCTTTACCGGTCAACTGCGAGGCAGCGTGCTGGCTGCACACTACGCCAGTGCCGATTTGTTCCTGATGCCCAGCATGACCGAGACCTTTGGAAACGTTACCACCGAAGCCATGGCCAGTGGTTTGCCGGTGGTTGCCTTCAATGACGCTGCCGCCGCAGAATGGTTGGTTGATCAGGTCAACGGCAGCGTGGTAGCACTGGCTGACTCCAAAGGGTTCGTATCAGCCGCCTTGGCGTTGGCGGAGCAGCCCGCCCTGAGGGCCCAGTTGGGGCAGGCCGCCCGCCAAACGGCCTTGAAGTTGGACTGGTCCCATATCGTGCAACAATTTGAAGATGTGCTTCAGACAGTGATGCACCAAGCCAACGTCAGCGGGACTGGTGCGGCAGGTTCTGACTGACCGCATTAGCTGACCGCAATGTCGCCCGGGTCAGCACCGCCATAGCCATAGCGATAGACCCGCCAAACAGGGTCATGAGTGGCACGATCGGCACCTCGGCGGCGATCAAGGCCGCGTAAAGCCCCAACATGCACAACACGCTCAAATTTTCATTGAAGCCTTGCACAGCCACAGACCGCCCGGCGCTCAGCAAGGTGAAACCGCGGTGCTGGAGCAGGGCATTGAGGGGAACTACCAGGAACCCACCTACCATCCCGACAAAGGCCAGCAGGGCTATCGCCACCCAGAGCACTGAAACTTGGGCCACCACCGGCATCATCAGGCCCAACAACACACCGGCCGGCAAGACGCGTCTGGCTTGATCCAGCGCCACCCAGCGGCCTGCCGCCGCCGCCCCGACCACCACCCCTACTGCGACGGCCGCCTGCAAATAAGCGGATTGGTCCAGTGGGAGGTGCAGAACATCGCCTGCCCACTTCAAGACCACAAATTGCAGCGTAGCGCCCAGACCCCAAAAAATGGTGGTGACCGCCAGTGACAGGCCACCCTCCCGGTCGCGCCAAAGTGTGCGGTTAGCCCGTACGAAATCATGAATCAGAACCAACGGGTCAAGCGATGTGGCTGGGTAACGCGCGCCACTGTGCGGTATCCCTATATTGAGCAGGCCCGCCACGGTGTAGACCAGCAACAACATTAGCAAGGAGGGCGTCAACCGCGAAGGGCCAATCAGCCCCTCGGCACCCAGCAGTGCGTGCAGCTTGTCAAGAACGCCAACATTGACCAGTACGCCGCCCAGCACCGCTCCCAAAAGCGCTGCGCAGACCACGGATACTTCTAGCCAACCATTCGCGCGGACCAGACGGTGAGGGCCGACTATCTCGGTGATCAGGCCATATTTGGCCGGTGCGTAAGCCGCGGCGCCCAGTCCCGCAATAGCGAAGGCCAGCAACGGGTTGACCCCGACCAATAAAGCGACCACGCCCAGCATCTTGACCCCATTCATCCAGGCCATCAGCCGTGCTTTGGGAAAGGCATCAGCCAATGGGCCTACGAACGGCGCCAGCACCACGTACGAAATCGTAAAAACAAATTTGAGCAGCGGCGCCCACCATACCGGCAAGCCCTGCTCTGCCAGCAGGGCAATGGTGACGATCAATAGCGCGTTGTCGGCCAGAGCCGAGGCAAACTGGGCCGTGACGATCAGGTAAAAGCCTGGCGGCATGCGGCCTTTCATACTTATAAAGGCTTGCGCACCAGGTGGACCACTTGGTAGCTGGGGCAGGCGTAGCGCGCGATGTCATGGGCATTCAAAGGGAATGAACCGCAGTTGGAAAGCCGGCGAAAGGGTGAGTGATAAATTCCGCACTGGTAGCGCCCATCGTTGATCGGCTCCAGGAACACGCAGCGTTTGTCCATACAGCAGTTGCCGCATTGAACGCAGGAGCCAGTGATGTCAGCTGGCACCTCGCTGGCGCGTCCCATCACGTCTTCAAAGTAGTGCAGGGCTGGACCCTCGCGCAGCGCGCCGATATGAATGCGCATCTTCCGGACAAAGCCTGCGTAGTCCCGCAGGTACTTCCAGCGTCCGAACAGCAGGCTGGCAAACAGCGGCGTCAAGGGGAGCAAAAGCAACAAAGCGCCCGTATAGGCGGTCGCAAGCCATGGTGCGACGCGGCTGGATAAAGCGGCAGGAAGAGTGAATGAGCGCATAAAAGTGACATGGTGTCGCCGCCAACATAGCGGCTTGACAGCGAGAATTCTGTGTCGGTCAAGAGAAGGTTTGATGACGTTTCTAAATAGTCAACCACGTCATGGGCTTGACACACGGGGGACTGCGTGCGGCCTCAGACGGCGTGCGGCATTCACCCAGGCGAACGAAAAGTCGACGGCGCCGTGATCAGGACACGCAGTGACCGTTCGGCACGGATATGGCTGGAATGGACCACCACGGCCAGTTTTAACAACCCCACCCAAATGCGCGGCCCCGTCCTGATGGAAGACAGCGATCCTAGAGTGGCGACCAAACAGGTGCGCACCCACTGGTCAGACGCCGAAAGACGCCAGCGCTGTCAAGCGCTACACCCAAAAAATGTACCCCCTGCTGGTGGCGCGCGCCAGCCTCCAACGGCTTGCAGTTCTTCGGCCTCAGCACGCATCCCTATAGACCCAGAGCCGTCACAGCTTCGTCATGTTGGATGGCTACTGTTACACCAGTAATTAGGAGCATGAGATGACCGATGCCATACATATTCGGGCCTTGAGCAAAACTTTTCCCAGCGGCAGGCAGGCGCTGCAAGGCATTGACCTCACTATTCGCGCAGGCGAGATGGTGGCGCTGATTGGTGCGTCGGGGTCTGGCAAGTCCACCCTGCTGCGTCATTTGGCGGGCCTGATGCCGGCGGATCGGGCAACCGAAAGCCTGATCCAGATCCACGGCCGAACCGTCCAAAAAGGCGGCCGAATCGCCGACGATGTGCGTGATATTCGGTCCGGTGTCGGTTTCGTCTTTCAGCAGTTCAACCTGGTTGATCGACTGCCTGTGATTGTGAATGTTTTGGTGGGTACCTTGCACCGGGTTCCGCTCTGGCGCAGCTTGATTCGGCGCTTTACGCGGGATGAAGTGGCGCGCGGCGTTTCGGCTCTGCAACGTGTGGGTATCGAAGACTGCCGTAACCAGCGAGCGTCAACCTTGTCGGGTGGTCAGCAGCAGCGGGCGGCGATTGCCAGGGCCTTGGTCCAAGGCGCTAAGGTGATCTTGGCGGATGAGCCTATTGCTTCTCTGGACCCAGAGTCCTCGCGCAAGGTGATGGACATTTTGCAGCGCGTCAATCAGGAAGACGGCTGTACGGTGGTCGTATCCCTGCACCAGGTCAACGTGGCAATCAAGTATTGCCCGCGCACCATTGCGCTGAACCAGGGGCGTGTCGTGTACGACGGCCCATCAACGGCGCTCACACCTGAGCTTTTGCGTGACCTGTATGGCGCAGAGGCCGATGACATCTTGTCGCTTGGCGATCATATTTCGGTGCTGCAGAACGCCAAGCGGTCGTCCCGGTCGGAGCGGCCCTCAGCGCCGGTTGCGTTGACCCAAGCAGCTTGAACAACTCTCGTCATTACCTTTTGACATTTTAAGGAAACCCCATGTTAAAAAAACTCATCACCCGTTTCGCGGGCGCCACACTCATGGCAGCACTGCCGTTGGCTGGTTTGGCGCAGGACTTGAAAGAAATCAATTTCGGCATTATTTCAACCGAGTCGTCACAAAATCTGAAATCCGACTGGCAGCCAGTACTGGACGACATGGCCAAGAAGTTGGGCATGAAAGTCAATGGCTTTTTTGCCTCGGACTACGCTGGCATCATCGAAGGCATGCGCTTTAACAAGGTCCAGGTGGCCTGGTTTGGTAACAAGTCGGCCATGGAGGCGGTGGACCGCGCTAGCGGTGAGGTCTTTGCACAAATGATCAATGCCGACGGCACATTGGGCTACTACTCACACCTGATCGTGCACAAGGACAGCCCTATCAAAAGCTTGGACGACATGCTCAAGCAGGGCAAAAATCTGTCTTTTGGTAACGGTGACCCCAATTCCACTTCCGGCTTTCTGGTGCCTGGTTACTATGTGTTCTCGCAGAACAACATCGACCCCAAGACCTTCTTCAAGGTGTCGCGAGGCGCTAACCATGAGAGTAACGCGCTCGCCGTGGCGAATAAGCAGGTGGATGTTGCGACTAACAACAGCGAAAACCTGGACAAGATCAAAGACAAATTGCCCGGGAAGTTCAACGACATCCGGGTGATCTGGACGTCGCCGCTCATCCCTTCGGATCCGTTGGTGATTCGCAAAGACATGGCCGAGCCACTCAAGGGCAAGGTCAAGGAGTTTTTCTATAACTACGGCAAGGGTAGCCAGCAGGAGAAAGACAACCTCTACAAACTCTCCAAGTTGTCGTCGTTCAAGCTCTCAACTAATAGCCAACTGATACCCATTCGGCAGTTGGAACTGTTTAAAGACCGCAACAAGATCGACGCTGACGCAAGCCTCGCAGCAGCTGACAAACAGTCAAAACTGGCTGACATTGACCGTCAGCTCGCTGCATTGGCCAAGAGCCAGTAACGGAGCGAGCAAATGATTGCACCCGCCAAACCTCTGAGCCCCAGCACGGTGACGGGGCTGCCACGCACCAGCCTGATCACGCTGTTGTCCTGGGCGGTATTGTTGGCCTTGTTGGCGGGTTCATGGCGGGGCGCCGATATGCGACCCCTGGACCTGGTTCGTGACGCTGGCAACATGGCCACCTATGCAGCTGATTTCTTTCCGCCCAAATTTGTCCAGTGGCCGCTTTACCTGACCGAAATGGTGGTCACGATTCAGATTGCTCTGTGGGGTACGGTGCTGGCGGTGATTTGTGCGGTCCCGCTCGGGCTGATGTCCTCGGCCAATATTACGCCTCGCTGGGTGCACCAACCGGTGCGCCGCTTGATGGATGCGGCGCGCGCGATCAATGAAATGGTCTTTGCCATGTTGTTCATTGTTGCGGTTGGCCTGGGCCCGTTTGCTGGCGTACTGGCCCTGTTCGTGCACACCACCGGTGTGCTGGCCAAGTTGTTTTCGGAGGCTGTGGAGTCGATTGATGCCCAACCGGTCGAGGGTATCCGGGCGACCGGTGCCAACGCGCTTGAGGAAATCATCTATGGTGTGATTCCACAGGTGCTGCCGCTGTGGATTTCCTACTCCCTGTACCGGTTTGAGTCGAACGTGCGTTCAGCTTCGGTGGTCGGCATGGTGGGAGCCGGTGGCATCGGTGTCATTCTTTGGGAGATCATCCGTGGCTTCCAGTATGCTGAAACCTGCGCCGTGATGATCATCATCATCGTGACCGTATCGGTCATTGACTTGGTGTCCGCACGCATCCGCAACTCATTGGTTTAAATGCTTAGCTGTGGTTTGTGAGCCCGTCGTGTTGAGCCCATCCGTCAGGTAGGCAAGGAGTTGCTGGCCGGCCTCGGCCAGCGCCCCCTGGTTGTAGATGGTGTGGTGGGTCTGTAAGCTGTCAAAGCGGGCATTGCGGCTCAGCCGACTGTGGACAGCTTGGAGATCATCCCGGCCACGTTGTGCCAGTCGGTTTGCAAGTTGCTGCGGTTCGGCCAGGATCTGCACCGCGCGGATGTCGGCGCCGGGCGCCAGGCCTTGCACGTGCTCACGCGATCCGTTCACCACCACGGTCCTTCCTTCCTGCACCGCCACCGTGTAGTGCGCGCCTATGCCGTAGCGCAACTCATGGGCCTGCCAGTGCCAGGACAAGCCGCCGCTCTGGCGCAAGGCGTCGAACTGGGCCAGCGTGACTGCGGTGTCATCGGCGCCAGGCTGGGCTTCACGCGTAACCAAGCGCCTGGAAAACACAATGTCGGGTCGCTCTGCCAGGCGCTGCTGGGCCCAAGCCATGACGCTGTCTTTGCCCGCGCCTGAAGCACCGCAGACAAACACCCAGACGCCGCTCATGCTCCGAGCACCAGGTCGTGGACCCGGCGAAAGGCTTGCCCTGGTGCGGGTTCCTCAAAAATGCACAGGCGGTCCAGTGTCAACGGCGTCTGCGTATTCAGGCGCGCCACCTGGGCTGACACTGCCTCTGTCACCTGGGCGGCCTGTGCCTCGTTGACCGGGTCGGTCAGTGTCAAGTGAAAGCGAAAGCGTTCCAGCACATGGGGGTAGCCGTAACGGTGCAGCAGCTCAAGTTCGAGCGCATCCAGGGTGGCCGGCTGGCGGCGGGCGATCTCGTCCGGGGTTAGCGGCTGGCGCAGGTCGTCCAGCTCGATCACGCAGGCGCTGGCCAGATCAGAGACGGCAGTGTGATGCTCAGGCGCGAGCAGCACCACATAGGGCCCCAGGCGTTGCACCTTCAAGGGCGACAGTGGTACAGGGCGCAACCGATGAGCCAGTGACCGGGTTCGGGCCAGCAGCTCGGCCGGGGTGACCCCCGAACGCAAGCGAAAAGGTGCCTTCAGTGTGGCGTGGAAGCCGTAGCGGCGGGCCTGAGTTGTGATGTGGTGGCGTTCTGGCTCCGGTAGCATCGGCGCCACAAACGCCGGCGGTGTGCCGTCAAGGAATTCATCCCGCCCCAGCCAGCCGGCGCCGAATGTCCACCAGGGCGAGCTGTGGGCTGGCGCATAGTAAATGGCGTGGCGCATGGTCATGGGCGATCTCCCGGCTCAATCACCAGTTGAACCCGGTCACCGCAAAAATAGCATTCACCATATTTGATCGGTACGTTCTCCAGGTCCACATCGGTACTCTCCACCCATAACAAGGGGCGACTTGTTGGTTGACCGAGCAGGCGGGCGGTTTCATCGTCGGGCATTTTGGTGCCTATTCGGCTGAGCTTGCGCACATAGTCTTGCACCCCGAAGTGCTTGAGGATATCTGACGTGGGCCGGTCGTTGGTCAGCATGGCCAGCAGGCCGTCAAAGCGTTGCGACGGGTAGTAGGCGGTGGCCAGGCCAATCGGTTCTTCATTGGCTTCGTTAAGGGTCTGCACCATCAGCGCCGAGCTGCCTTTTGCCAGGCCCAGTGCCTGTACAGCTCGCTCCGGTGCCGTCACCGACCGCGCTGTCAGCAGTTGTCGGCCCGGTAACAGGCCCTGCTGCAGCAGGTTTTCATTGAACCGGGTCCGCTGCGTCAGGTGGTAGTCCAGCACGCCATGCTGTACAAAGGTGCCGCGGCCCGGTTCGATGCGCACCAAGCCCTCCAACTGCAGGGCGGCAACGGCCTGGCGCAAGGTATGCCGATTGACACCGAAGCGCGCCGCAAGCTCTATCTCGCCCGGCATGCGGCCGCTGTCGGCATAGCGTCGGTCCTGGATCTCTGTTTTCAGGGTGTCAGCGATTTGGCGCCAGACCGAGACGCCGCGCCGGCGACCCGGCAATGAGGACCGAAATTGTTCCATGGTCATAAATCTTTCATGTTGGCGCGGTGAACTATGGGCTTGGCGCAAAAGGGCGTCAGGCCATGCCCAGCAATTTACCCACTGATTTAGACATCTGTATGACAACTGAGTTACCCGTCAACCAACAAGCCAGCAGACAGGCCTGGCTGGCCGTGCTGGCCCGCGCCAGTCAAGAGGATCTCGCGGCCTGTTTGCCAACGCTTGGCCTCCTGCCAGAGGTCCATACCATCAGACCGCCTGAAGTGGGCATGATGATGGTACGCGGGCGTATTGGCGGCACCGGCAACCCGTTCAACCTCGGAGAGGCCAGCGTGGTTCGATGTGCCGTGCGGGTGGGGGAGGGCCCCTTGGGGGTCTCCTGCGCGCTTGGACGGGACAAGCCTCGCGCCAAGCTTGCCGCCCTATTCGACGCCCTGTTGCAGGACCCGCAGCAACATGACCACCTGCAGCAGACCCTGATCGAACCCCTGGCGCAGGCGCAACGACGACAGCGCCAGTCCCGCCAGCAACAGGCGGCTGACTCCAAGGTTGAGTTCTTCACGCTGGTGCGCGGCGAATCATGAACCAGCGCCATCTCGCTGGTGGATTGGTTGATGGTGTGCATGACAGCCAGCACACCTTTCGCGCCTTGCTTGACGCCATGGCCCGCCCGGGGCAGGCGCGCAGACTGGGACCCGCTTTACCTGGTGTTGCACTGGGCGGCGCCATGGCCCGACTCTTGCTGAGTATGGCCGACGATGAAACCGCGGTCTGGTGGCAGAACGATGATGCCGGATTGGCGCCGTGGTTGCGTTTTCATACCGGGGCACCGTTGGCAGACCAGCCACAAGCGGCCGCCTTTGCCGTGGTCACCGACCCGGGTCAGATCCCGTTACTGGCCGATTTCGCGCAGGGCAGTCCGACGTCACCCGAGCAATCGACCACGCTGCTGTTGGAACTGCCGGCGTTCGAGGGCGGGGTGCCGCTGGCTTGGCGCGGGCCAGGCATCGAGGACGTCACCGTCGTCAGCCTGGCCGGGCTGTCGGCAGATTTCTGGCGCCAATGCCAGACCAACCAAGCTGGGTTTCCACAGGGTGTGGACATGGTCTTGACCTGCGGAGAGTGGGCCATCGGCTTACCCCGTAGCACGCAGGTGCAGCCTGCCCTGGAGCGCTGATATGTATGTCGCAGTCAAGGGCGGCGCTGCCGCCATCGAGGGCTCGTGGCGTTTGCTGGATCAGCAGCGCCGGGGTGATACCCGCCTGGCGGCGCTGAGCGTGGCGCAGATCCGGTCCCAGCTGTCACTGGCGGTGGACCGCGTGATGACCGAGGGCTCACTCTACGATCCAGAGCTGGCGGCGCTGGCCATCAAGCAGGCCAGTGGCGATTTGGTGGAGGCCATCTTCCTGTTGCGGGCCTACCGCACGACTCTGCCGCGCCTGGGCTATACCCAGCCGCTGGATACGGCGCGCATCACCTTGAGCCGGCGCATCTCGGCCGCCTTCAAGGACGTGCCGGGCGGGCAATTGCTGGGCCCGACTTATGACTACACCCAGCGCCTGCTGGACTTCGCCTTGTTGGCAGAAGAGGGCGAGCATGCTGCAGCTTCGGTAGCCCAAACGGCCGAGGGCCCAGACATCGCCCCGGAGTCAGAGGTGCCGCGCATCAACGACCTGTTGACGCACGAGGGCTTGCTGGAGACACCGGCACCCTCTGCGGGCACTGAGCCTGGCGACCTGACCCGCAGTCCGTTGATGTTCCCAGCCGATCGTGCCCAGCGCCTGCAGGCGCTAGCACGCAGCGACGAAGGCTGGTTGCTGGCAATGGGATATTCAACCCAGCGCGGCTACGCCAACTCGCATCCGTTTGCCGGTGAAATCCGCCGCGGCATGGTCAGTGTGATGGTGGTGCCTGATGAGCTGGGGTTCGAGGTGGACATCGGTGAGATCGAAGTCACCGAATGCCAAATGATCAACCAGTTCAGCGGTAACCGCGAGACCCCGCCGCAGTTCACGCAAGGCTACGGCCTGGCCTTTGGCGGCGCTGAGCGCAAGGCCATGGCCATGGCCTTGATGGACCGCGCCCTGCGGGCTGGTGAATTGGGCGAAACCGTGGTTGCACCAGCGCAGGACGAAGAATTTGTGCTGGCACATGCTGACAACGTGGAGGCTTCCGGTTTTGTACAGCACCTGAAATTGCCGCACTACGTGGACTTTCAGGCGGAGCTGGCACTGGTCCGCAAGCTGCGTGCCAGTCACGTCGCCGCCGGCGACGCAACATCCATGAACCAGGAACCGTCGTGACCGAGTCCCATTACAACTTTGCTTTTCTTGACGAGCGCACCAAGAAGCGCATTCGCCGGGCCCTGCTCAAGGCGGTGGCCGTACCGGGCTACCAGGTGCCGTTTGGCTCGCGTGAGATGCCCTTCGCCTATGGCTGGGGCACTGGCGGCGTGCAGATCACCGCCAGCATCATCGGGCGCAGCGACGTGCTCAAGGTGATCGACCAGGGCGCCGATGACACCACCAATGCGGTCAACATCCGGCGCTTCTTTGCCCGCACCACCGGCGTAGCGACCACCCAAAAAACCCGGGACGCGACGCTGATTCAGACCCGACACCGGATCCCCGAGGAGCCCTTGACGGCGTCTCAGATCTTGGTGTACCAGGTGCCCATGCCCGAGCCATTGTCCAAGCTGGAGCCGCGTCGGCGTGAGTCCATCAAGATGCACGCGCTCAGTGAGTATGGGCTGATGCATGTGCGACTGTACGAAGACATTGCCCAACTTGGCGCCATTGCGCGTGCCTACGACTACCCGGTGATGGTCAATGAGCGTTACCTGATGTCGCCTTCGCCTATCCCGAAGTTTGACAACCCCAAGATGCACATGAATCCCGCCTTGCAGCTGTTTGGTGCCGGTCGGGAAAAGCGCCTGTATGCGGTGCCACCCTACACCCGGGTACGCAGCCTTGATTTTGAGGACCATCCTTTCGAGATCGAGCGCTGGCCACACGCCTGTGCCTTGTGTGGCGCTGCTGACAGCTACCTGGACGAAATGATTGTGGACGACCAGGGCGGCCGGCTGTTTGTGTGCTCGGACAGCGACTACTGCGAGGAGCGCCGCGAGGCTGGGCACGTCGGGACCCAGCAGGCGGTGACCTTGACCAATGTTCTTTCCGCGCAAGATGCCGGGGGTGGCGCGTGAAGCCGGGCGCCCTGCTGTCGGCCCGCCAGGTCGGCAAAGCCTTTGTGTCAAACAGCGCGCAACGCTGGGCTTGCCGCAACATCAGCTTTGACCTCTATCCTGGCGAGGTGCTGGCTGTCGTGGGTGAGTCCGGCTCGGGCAAGACCACCCTGCTGCGGCTGCTGGCGGCACGCCTGGCGTGTGACGAAGGTGCCGTCGGTTACCACGCGCGCTGGCCCGGCCACGCGCCGTTGGATAGCTTGACCGATCTGGCCGTCATGTCCGAGGCGCAACTGCGTCAACTGGCCCGCACCGACTGGGGTTTTGTTGAGCAGCACGCCCGCGACGGGTTGCGCATGAACGTGTCTGGCGGTGCCAATGTCGGCGAGCGGCTGATGGCCCTTGGCGAGCGTCACTACGGGCAATTGCGCAGCCAGGCACTGGACTGGATGGCACGGGTGGAACTGGATGCCGAGCGCGTGGATGACCTGCCTGGCACCTACTCGGGTGGCATGCAGCAGCGCTTGCAGATCGCACGCAATCTGGTGACGCGTCCGCGCCTGGTCTTTATGGATGAACCAACCACCGGGCTCGACGTGTCGGTGCAGGCGCGTCTGCTGGACCTGCTGCGGCAACTGGTGGACGAGCTTCAGCTCGCTGCTGTGGTGGTCACGCATGACCTGGCGGTGGCCCGGCTGCTGGCGCACCGGATGCTGGTCATGAAGGATGGGCAGGTGGTGGAACAGGGTCTGACTGACCGGGTGCTGGATGACCCCCAGCACCCCTACACCCAGTTGCTGGTGTCCTCCGTGTTGACCCCGTGAAAGCCAAACCATGAATGCACCCTATCCGTCACCGGTCATCGAAGCCCTCGCCTTGGCCAAAACCTTCACCTTGCATGCACGCGGTGGCTTGTCACTGTCGGTGTTTCACGGGATCAACCTCAGCGTGCGCCCCGGCGAGTGTCTGGCCCTGACCGGCCAGTCCGGCGCTGGCAAAAGCTCGCTGTTACGCTGCCTGTACGGCAACTACGCGGCCACCAGCGGTGAGGTGCGAGTTCACCACCAGGGTGAATGGGTCGCCCTGTCTAGCGCCGAACCGCGTGACGTGCTTGCCGTGCGGCGGCACACCATGGGCTACGTGTCCCAGTTTCTGCGTGTGATCCCGAGGGTCAGTACGCTGGACATCGTCGCCGATCCTTTGCGGCGTCTGGGTGTGCCGGTATCGCAGGCGCGCGACCGAGCCGCCGAATGGCTGCAACGCCTGAACCTGCAAGAGGCACTGTGGACCTTGCCGCCAGCCACTTTTTCAGGTGGTGAGCAGCAGCGCGTCAACATTGCTCACGGCATGATCACTGAGCCGGCAGTTCTGCTGCTCGACGAGCCAACCGCCTCGCTGGACGCCGCCAACCGGCGCGCCGTGGTGGCGCTGATCTGTGCTGCCCGCCAGCAAGGCAGCGCCATCATCGGGATTTTTCATGATGAAGAGGTGCGCGCGCAGGTTGCCACCAGCTGCCTCGATATAGGGCAGCACCGGTCCCTGACCTGAACCCCTGCCCCTGAAAACGCCAACTAACCCACATCCACAAAACAATGACCACACTGATCATCCGCAATGCCACCATTGTGGCCACTGAAGAATGCTTTATCGGCACCGTGCTGATCGAAGATGGCGTGATCCGCCGCGTTGACCGGGGCGACACCGGCCTGCCTGCCGCGCAGGATTGGGCCGGTGACTGGCTGATGCCGGGCCTGGTCGAACTCCATACCGACAATCTTGAAAAGCACCTGGTACCACGCCCGGGCGTGCTTTGGAATGCCCACTCGGCCATGACGGTTCATGACGCGCAGTGCGCAGCAGCCGGTATTACCACGGTGCTGGATTCGGTCGTGATTGGCGACATGGACCAGGGCGGCGCCCGTGCCCAGACCCAGCACACTGCCATCGCCGCCATGCACCAGTGCCGCGACGAAGGACTAATGCGAATCGAGCACCTGCTGCACTTGCGTTGCGAGCTGTCAGCACCCGACATCCTGTCGGTGTTCCAGCAATATGCCCACGACCCCTTGCTGCGCTTGGTCAGTGTGATGGACCACACGCCCGGCCAACGCCAGTGGCGCGATTTGGTTAGCTTTCGGCGCTATGCCGAGCGCAACCAGCGTTTTAGCGATGCTGAGTTTGATGCTGTCATCGCACAGCGCCGCGCCGATCAACAGGCGTTCGCCATCCCGCACCGCGCAGCGATTGTCAAGGCCAGCCGGACCCTGCAGTTGCCGCTGGCTAGCCATGACGATACGCTGGTCACGGACGTGGAAGCGGCAGTTGCTGAAGGCGTGAGCATGTCGGAGTTCCCGACCACCGTCGAAGCAGCGCACGCGGCGCGCCAGCACGGCATGGCCATCATCATGGGCGGCCCCAACATGGTGAAGGGAGGTTCGCACTCGGGTAATGTCGCGGCCGCCGAACTGGCGCAGGCCGACCTGCTCGACATCTTTTCATCCGACTACGTGCCCAGCAGCCTGCTGCTAGCAACCTTCATGTTGGCCGAGCTGGCCGGCTGGTCGCTGCCCAAGGCCGTCCGCACGGTAACCAGCAACCCGGCGCGTGCGATTGGTCTGCAAGATCGTGGCCAAGTGGCCGTTGGCCAGCGTGCCGACCTGTTGCGGGTGCGCATGAACCGCGCTGGCATGCCCTCGGTGTTGCAGACCCTTTACGGCGGCCAGCGTGCGTTCTAACCAGCGCCCGCTGTTACCTACCCTCATCAACCGGACACCGCCATGACTCCCTTGCAAGATCCCTTGAAGACCATCACCCACATGTTTGATGCCAGTGGCACGCTTCGCTATGGCGAACATGTCAACCAGATAGAGCACGCCCTGCAATGTGCCCTGCTGGCGCATCAGGCCGGTGCTGATGATGAACTGGTTGTTGCGGCGCTGCTGCATGATGTCGGTCATTTGCTGCACCGCGATGCGCGTGGCGCGCTGCTCGCGGGGGTCGATGACGTTCACGAGAATTTGGGTGCCAAGTACCTGGCCAAATGGTTTGGCCCGGCGGTTTGCCAGCCCATCGCCCTGCATGTCCAGGCCAAGCGCTTTCTGTGCCTGCGCGAGCCCGCGTACCACGATCTGCTGTCACCGGTGTCGCAACGCAGCCTCGCCTTGCAGGGCGGACCGATGTCAGAGGCGCAGGCCCTTGAGTTTGAATCCAGCGAGCATGCGGCGGCCGCAGTGATGCTGCGCCGCTGGGATGATGAGGCCAAGGTGGCCGGATTGACCACGCCGCCACTGGCGCACTTCATGCAACTCGCCGGCCAGTGCGTGACCATCGCCTGACCAGGTCGCCAACGCCCGGCCAAAAGGGTGCGGCAAATTACGTCGATCCGTCGTCCGGTGACGCTATGAGCAATTCAACCCCCAACGTCTCGATCGCACGGCGACTTTCATCGCCGATGGCCGAGTCGGTGATGATGCGCGTAACTCTGTCCAATTTAGCTATGCGGAAAACGCCCTGTGAATGAAACTTTGACGAGTCCACCAAAACGGTCACAGACTGAGCGGCATCGATAAAGGCGCGGTTCATGGCCGCTTCCTCCTGTGACAGCATGGAAATCCCCCCGGTTGGTGAGATGCCGTTTACACCAAGAAACGCCGCACGAACGGTGATGTCGTCAAACATCCCAGGACCGGGACGACATACGGACGCCATTTTCTTGAAGTCAATCGTGCCGGGCAAAAAGTAAACAGACGCATTCTGGCTTCTGGCGAGCTCTACTGCAACTGTCAGGCCATTGGTGACGACGTGCAAATTGTGATGCCCACGCAGGGCCTCGGCGAAGTTTCGTGAGGTCGTACCGGCATTGACCAAGATGCAGTCACCGTCTGAAACAAGCTGCGCTGCAAGTTCGGCGATGGCCTTCTTCTCGCGGACATTTTCGCGCTCGCGTTCGGCGTAACTGATGCTTTCATAGCGCGCCCAGCCCTCAGCAATGACCTCCCCTGAGACCGCACCACCGTGGGTGCGCTCAACCAACCCCCTTTCGTGAAGCTCGATCAAGTCGCGCCTGATCGTGATCGGTGATGTCTGAAATTTATCGGCCAAGGTGCTGACCTCCACGACACCACCAGTTTGAAGCAACGCAATGATTTCCTTGTGGCGAGCAGCTTTGAGCATTTGAACCTTGATGAGATGACTAGAGGAAAGACGAACATCAAAAACCTATTTTGTTTTAATCTTCGAACATCTACAGTCATATACGTGACATGTTTGATGAGTAAGCTATCCAATATGCTCACAAACGAACAATTAAAAACAGTGCTGTTTGACGTCGACGGGACCCTCTTCGACACCTTGCCTTCGCTTGCAGCAGTCAACAATCTTGTGTTGAAGCAGGCGGGTTTGCGCGAGGTCTCGACGCCACTCCTGCGCGCCGCTCTCAATGAGGGCTTGAGGGCGATGTTTCGCAAGTCGATTGCTTTACAAATGGCCCCCGTTGATGATGAACTGGCCTCGACATTGGAAAACGAGTTCCTGAAGCAGTACATGCAAGACTGGTTGGCGGCTGCAACCCTTTATCCGCACTTGCACGAGACGTTGTCGACGCTCAAGAGCTTGGGTTTGAAACTTGGCATTTGCACCAACCGCGATCGTGCATCAACCGAGTACTTGCTGGCGCAGTCTCGGGTTGCAGAGTTCTTTGAACTCATTGTCGGATTGGGTGATGCGCCGCATCCCAAACCAGCGGTCGACCCGCTTCTCCTGGCGCTGGAACGCATGGGAGGGACAACCGCTGACGCTTTATTCGTTGGCGACTCAAGCATCGATGCCACGTGTGCGCGCTTAGCGCATGTTCGATTCGCCGGCCATCTTGGCGGGTATGCGGTGCAATCGGCCGACCTGGAGCCGAATGTCTTCGTTTTCAGTGATTACGGCACGCTCGCAAATTGGATCGTGGGCCACCAAGCTGCCACTGATGGGGGTGGTCACTCATGATCAATTACCTAGGTACACGGTTCAGCCGCATGCTGTTGACTCTTTGGGTCATAGCGACAGCAGTTTTTCTGGCAACACGGATGACCGGAAATCCAATCGACTTTCTGATGCCGGAAGGCCTTGACGCCCAGTCGCGCGCTGAAATGATCGCCTACTTCGGCCTCGATAAGCCGCTCCTGAGTCAATACGTCAGTTTTTGGAAGTCCTTGATGGAGGGCGAATTCGGGCTCGGACTGATGGAGCGCCGATCGGTTGCCGTCATTTTCGGCGAGCGCGTGTGGCGCAGCGTCTCACTGCTCAGTGCAACGCTTGCTGTGACGGTTGGTATCGGTGTCCCCCTTGGGGTCGTTGCGGCAGTATGGCGCAACACCACTATTGGCAATTCGGTATTACTGATTGCATTTATTGGGTATGCCATACCGAATTTTGTCCTCGCAATCCTTTTCTTGCTGGCATTTTCTTTCTCGCTCCAGTGGTTACCCAGTGCAGGTTCAGAGACGCTGTCTCACTATGTCATGCCGGTGGCAGCACTCTCAGCATTCTTCGTCGCGTCGCTTGTCCGCTATACGCGCAGTGCCATGCTGGATGTCATGCAACAGGACTACATGCGTACAGCTCGCGCGAAAGGCTTATCGGAGAGCACAGTCATTCTCAGGCATGGGCTGCGTAATGCACTGATTCCGGTCATCACAGTGATAGGTTTGCAAATGACCACGCTCGTGTCTGGTGCTGTAGTGATCGAAACGGTGTTCGCCTGGAACGGTATTGGCGACCTCTTGGTCGGGGCGACACTCAGACGAGACTATCCAGTGCTTCAGTTTGGTGTGCTCATGGTCGCCTGCGCAGTCGTGACCATCAATCTCCTGGTCGACTTGATTTACAGCGCTGTCGATCCCCGGGTGCGGCTGTCCGGGGCTAGCGTATGAGCGCCATCGTCGATCGGACGTCACTGGACCCCAGCCAGCCGAATATGCCAACTTCGGACTCGCCAAACCACAGCCAACGACGCTTCAGGCCGGATGCCCTGATAGCCATCGCAGCACTGCTCGCCCTGATTTTGCTTGGCGCAGCCCTGCTGGCGCCGTTCATCGCACCATTTGATCCCGACGCGCAGCGCCTGCTGGCGCGGCTCAAGCCGCCAATAGGTTTCTCTGGCTCGGATGCGCGTTACTGGCTGGGTAGTGACCAACTCGGCCGTGACATGCTGACGCGTTGCCTGTACGGACTCAGGCTGACGCTCCTGATCGCACTTTTCGGCGCAGCGCTTGGACTTGCGCTGGGTGCCTTGGCGGGCCTTGTCGCCGGCATGGTTGGCGGCACTGTCGACGCGATCATCATGGGTTTGTGCGATGTGAAGATTGCCATTCCCTTCACACTGGTCGCTTTGCTGGTGATCGCCATTGCAGGCGCATCGGCGGTGGTGCTCGTGTGCGTTCTCAGCCTGGCCTACTGGGCACAATTTGCCCGGCTCATCCGTGCGCAGGTCCTCACCATTCGTGAGATGCCGTATATAGAAGCGGCCCGAGCGGCCGGGGCAACGTCGATGCGGATCGCAATCTGGCACGTGCTGCCCAACATCGTGTCGCCGGTGATCGTGATGTTCACGCTCAACATTTCAAACCTCATATTGCTCGAAAGCTCGCTGTCCTTCTTAGGCCTGGGCGTTCAGCCGCCGACAGCAACTCTAGGCTCGATGGTGGGCCTTGGTCGCGACTACATGGCCACTGCGCCTTGGGTCGTCGCTTCGCCGGCCATCCTCATCATGCTGGTGTCACTCACGGTCATGCTGCTGGGCGACTGGCTGCGCGACCATCTCGACGTTCGCCTCAGGGAGCGCTGAGCCCCCTGCTTCACTTTCTCAATCATTTACAAGGAACAGAAACCATGCAAACCCTACTGAAACTTCGACTCACAGGCACAGCCGCCGCCTTGCTGCTTAGCGGCATCGCGATGGCGCAGGAACTGACCGTCGGTGTGCAAAACATGTCGGCTTACCTTGACCCGGGCCGAGATTTCTCGAATGTTGGATCCCAACACTACTTCAATAGTTTCGATCCCCTGATCGGTAAGGACCACAGCAAAGCCGAAAGTGCCTGGACACCAACCGGTGTCGCTACGTCTTGGCGCCAGGTGTCGCCAACGGTGATGGAACTGAAGATCCGACAAGGGGTCAAATTTCATAACGGCGACACGATGACGGTGGAGGACGTCCAGTTCTCTCTGGACCGCATCGTCAATTTCACATTCCCTCCCTACGGCATCCGCAAACGCGACACATTGCCCAATATCGCCAAGGTCGAAGTCATCGACGCGCAGACCATCCGGATCACTGCCACAAAGCCCGAGCCACTGTTTGAAACCCTGCTCAATGCACAGCAGACCATGATTGTCCCGAAAAAATACGTCATGGGCCTTTCGGGCGACCCGAGCAAACTCGAAGACTCTGACTATGAGGCCTTCAGTCTCAAGCCGGTCGGGACCGGCCCTTACAAAATCACTGAATTTATCCCTAATCAGCGCTTGGTGTACGAGCGTTTCGATGGTTTTTGGGGCGATAAAGCGCCGTTCAAGAAAATCACATTGCGCAGAATCCCCGAACTCACGGGCCGTATCACAGCGCTCAAGAGCGGTGAGGTTGATCTCATCACCAACATTCCGCCAGATCAGATCAGCGTGATCGCAAACGACACGAAACTCAAGGTAGAAAGCACGGTCACACCACTGTTCCACGTGGTCATTTTCAACACGCAGCACCCGAAAATGACCGCCAAAATCCGACAGGCCCTGTCTTACGCGATAGACCGGAAGACGCTCAACGAAGCGCTCTGGGGCGGCAAGGCCTTGGTACCGAACACCCACACGTATCCGCAATTTGGCGCGCTCTTCATGCCTGAGCTCAACACCTTCGAGTACAACCCCAGCAAGGCCAAGCAGCTGCTCAAAGAAGCTGGCTACGATGGCTTTGAGATCCGCTATGACACCGGTTCTGCCTATTACACCAATGCCTTGCTTGCGGCGCAGGCCATCAAAGAGATGTGGGCTGAAGTGGGTGTGAAGATGCGCATCAATGTCGACGAGGCATGGACTGGCAATAGTCCAGAAATGATGTCCCGTAACTGGTCTAACCCGATGTACTACCCGGATCCCGCAGGCTCGTTCGGTGTCATGTGGTCGCCAACGGGTAATGCCGCGTCTGAAGGGCGCTGGAAGCCGGACGCCACATTCCAGGCATCGTGGGAGAAATTCCGCTTCTCGACCGATCTGGCCACACGCAAGACAGCCTACACAGAGCTGATGAATTATGTGAAGGGCGATCCGCCAGTCCTGGTTCTCTGGCAGCCTTACGAGTCTTATGGCATGAAGAAGAACCTGAGCTGGAAACCACAGCCGGGGCATATTCCCTATGTGCTGGACTTCCGGGCCGGTCGGGTGCGGCTTGCTGGGCAGTGAGCTTTCCTCAAGATCAATGTCTTAAAGCCACAACCATGTTGTGGCAGTCACCTCTACTAGGAATACAACTATGAGTCTAAAAATTGCCATCGTGACCGACATTCATCACGGTAAGGAATCCACTTCTAAAAAGGGCGAAAGCGCGCTGAGCCTGATGGCGGCGTTCGCCTCGTTTGTGGCCGAGAACAAACCGGATCTGGTGCTTGACCTGGGAGACCGCATCTCGGACATGGATCCGGAAACTGACATTGAGCTTGAGCGCGAGGTCAATGCCGCGTTCGTGCCAATTCGCAAGCTGGCTCCGGTCTTTCACATCTGCGGTAACCATGACCGGGACTTCCTGTCTATAGCGCAAAACGAGGAAATATTTGGTCAGACTTTGAGGAATCAGGTGCACGATGTGGGTGGCATTCGGGTGGTGCTTTGGCGCGCTGATACCGTGATCTCCAGACCATTGGGATTTAATTGCCCAGACTCAGACATTGCCTGGCTCGCAGACGTGATAGCCGCCGCCGACCGTCCGTTGCTGATTGCAAGCCATGTGCCGCTCTCGGGGCATTCACAGATCGGAAACTACTATTTCCAGCGCAACCCGGAGTATTCGACCTACCCGCAAGGCGAGCGCATCCGCGAGGTGCTGCGCGCCAGCAAAGTACCTACGGTCTGCGTCGCGGGGCATGTCCACTGGAACACGTTGACGACGATTGACGGCATCCCACATCTGTCACAGCAATCGCTCACCGAGAGCTTTGTCATGTCGTCCGAGAGTGGAGCCGGCAAACCATGTGGGTCTTTTGGTCTGCTGCACATCACGACCGACATGATCGACTACCAAGTCGTGGGCGAAGATGCATTCCGTTGCATCCTGCCCTTGGCGCAAACGGAGCGGCGGTGGTATCCCCCGATGGGAAACTTTGCCGAGCTCGCTGACCATAGTGAGCGGCAAGCGCGTATTGCCGCGTTTCAATCTCAAGTACAGGTCGCTCAGTGACCCAAGCCCCCCTGCTCAGCGTTCGAGACCTTTCGGTGACCTTTAACACCAGGGCGGGTCGCGTCGACGCCGTGCGGGGGCTTGAATTTGACCTGGGGCCCGGCGAGACACTGGCCATCGTCGGTGAATCAGGTTCTGGCAAATCAGTCACGGCATTGACGATCATGCGCCTGATCGAGCGCGAGGGCGGGCAGATATCGGGCAGCATGGCACTAGCCCGCCGTTCGGGTGAGGTGGTCGACCTGATGACCGCCGAGGACCGCATGTTGCGCCAGATCCGCGGCAATGAGATTTCGATGATCTTTCAGGAGCCTATGACGTCGCTCAATCCGGTGTTGACGATCGGAGCACAGCTTGCTGAGGTGATCATCTTGCATCGAAAATGTGAATCTGGCGAGGCGCTTGAAGAGGCGCGACGCTTGATCGAGCGGGTCAGGATACCTGATCCTGCGCGTCGACTCACGCAGTATCCGCATGAATTGTCAGGTGGTATGCGTCAGCGAGTGATGATTGCCATGGCCCTGGCTTGCCAGCCTCGCCTGTTGATTGCAGATGAACCCACCACGGCCCTGGATGTGACTGTTCAGGCTGAAATTCTGGCGCTCATTCGTCAGTTGCAAGACGAAATTGGTATGGCGCTGATTTTCATTACCCACGACATGGGCGTGGTCGCTGAAGTTGCCGACCGCGTCATCGTCATGCGTCACGGGGAAAAGGTGGAGGAAAACGCCCTGATCCCGCTCTTTGCGACGCCGCGCAACCCCTACACACAGGCGCTGCTCGCCGCCGTTCCGCGCTTAGGTGCGGGATCACCGTTGCTTGGAGACGTGAAGGCGGAGGCGCAGCCGGTCCTTGCCGTAAGCGGCTTGGTTAAGCGTTTCCCCATGACTGGCGGCTTGCTCAAGAGAACAGTTGCCATGGTGCATGCGGTGGATGACGTTTCATTTGAAATTCGCAAGGGTGAGACCTTGGGCCTTGTCGGGGAATCTGGCTGTGGAAAGACGACCACAGGCCGAGCCCTGATGCGGCTGATTGAGCCAACTGAGGGGTCGATCCGGATTGCGGGGCAGGAAATGACGGGGCTTGCCGGAGATCAATTGCGTGCGGCCCGACGCGACATCCAGATGGTTTTCCAGGATCCCTATGCGTCGCTGAACCCGCGTTTGCAGATCATTACATCCGTGACGGAGCCTTTGGTTATTCATCGGCCAGATATGAGTGCTGACGAGCGGCGCGAGATAGCGGTGGGGCTGCTGGAGCGTGTTGGCTTGAAGGCCGAGTACCTTGACCGTTATCCACATCAATTCTCTGGCGGGCAGCGTCAGCGCGTTGCCATTGCCCGCGCGCTCGCGCTCAAGCCCAAGGTCATTGTGGCGGATGAGCCTGTCTCAGCACTTGATGTCTCGATCAGGGCTCAGGTGATCGAGCTGTTGGTGCAATTGCAGAAGGAACTTGGCGTGGCCTATTTGTTTATCTCGCACGATATGGCGGTCGTCGAGCAGATGAGTCACCGCGTCGCGGTCATGCACATGGGTCGGATCGTCGAGATTGGCCATAGCGCTGAGGTGTTGAACCGCCCCCGCCATGCCTACACCCGGCGGCTGCTGTCTTCTGTGCCGATTCCGGACCCTGCTTTGCGCAAGGCGCGGGTGATTGACGCCGCACGTGAGATCCGGAGCCCTGTATACCCGTTAGGGCAAAGTCCCATCCGGTTACCGCTTGTTGAAGTATCTATCGGGCATTTTGTCCAAATCGAAACTACTTGACAGGGCTTCATACCTGCAGGCATCAAATCTGCCGAGCTTGACATCTGCTGGTCATAGGTCAGTGCTAAAACTAAAAGTCCATTATTTCGGAGCTAACCCATGATCGAAACCAACCGCCGCAGTTTTGTCCTCGGCCTTGCCGCCGCTTCCGCCACCATCACCGGCGCATCCGCACAAGCTCAGACCGGCGCTGCCGCCCTGCCAACACTTAACAGCAGCACCATGGCGACAGACGGCACGTACTGGGATGCCGTGCGCAAGCTTTACGCCGTGTCGCCCAGCATCGTCAACCTTGAGAACGGCTACTGGGGCATCATGGCCGAGTCGGTACGTTTGGATTACCTGGCCAAGACCGACATGGTCAACCGGGAAAACTCGTTTTATGCGCGCACGCAGTTTGGCCGTGACGCCGAAGCGGCCCGGCTGGCCGTGGCCGCCGCAGTGGGCGCCGCGCCTGCAGAGGTAGCTCTTACACGTGGCGCCACCGAAGCACTGCAACTGCTGATTGGCGGCTACAACAAGCTGCAGCCGGGTGATACCGTGCTGTACTCCGACCTGGATTACGACTCGATGCAGTACGCCATGAACTGGCTCAAGGAGCGCCGTGGCGTGAATGTCGTCAAATTCAGCATCCCTGAGCCGGCCACGCGGAGCGCAGTTCTGCAGACCTACCAGAAGGTGCTGGCTGACCACCCCAAGGCGGCGCTGCTGCTGGTGACCCACGTCAGCCACCGCACCGGCCTGGTCATGCCAGTGGCCGAGATTGCTGGGCTGGCCCGCGCCCGCGGCGTGGATGTGGTGCTGGACGCCGCCCATTCCTGGGGTCAGATCGACTTCAAAGTGCAAGACCTGGGCGTGGACTTCATTGGCTTTAACCTGCACAAATGGATTGGCGCGCCGCTGGGTATCGGCTTCATGTATGTGGCCAAGTCGCGGCTGGCCGATATCGACCGTGCCATGGGTGATGAAGACTGGGCACCCACGGATATTCGCTCGCGGGTGCACACCGGTACCTACAACTTTGCCTCGGTGTTGGCGCTTCCGGGCGCACTGGCGCTGCACCAACAGATTGGCCCGCGGGCCAAAGCGCTGCGCCTGCGCCATTTGCGTGATTACTGGGTCAGCCGCGTGCGCAGTTTCAAGGGCTTGGAGATCTTGACGCCCGACGAGCCGGGCATGGCTGCTGGCATCACATCGTTCCGCCTAGCCGGCAAAGGTACTGCTGCCGACAACAACGCCATCGTGGCGCAATTGCGCGACCAGTTCGGTGTGTTTACGGTGCGACGCGCTGGGGTGGCCAAGGGCCAGTGCATTCGGGTGTCACCGGCGATCTACACCTCTGAGGCTGATCTTGACAGGCTGGTGCAGGGACTGCGCGCAGTGACGTCTGCTTGATCGGTACTTGCCCGGCACATAAGGGCCGGGCAAGCCGCTCAATGGCCGGTGAATTTGGGCGTTCGTTTTTCGAAGAACGCTGAGATCGCCTCTTTGGCATCGTCGCTGCGCAGAACTCGTACCTGGTTCAAGGCCTCCATTGCCACGATCTCTTCGGCAGTGTGAGTTTCTGCGGCATTGAGGTTGGCCTTGATGAATCGGTAGGCTAACGGCGGGCCGTCCGCGAGGCGTCGGGCGAAGGCGCTTACTTCGTCGCTGAGCTCGGCATCGGGCACCACTTTGTTGACCAGCCCGATCCTCAGGGCCTCTTCCGCCGGAACGCGGTCAGCGAAGAAGAAAAGTTCACGCGCCTTGGCAACGCCGACCAATTTGCTGAGGTAATAGCTGGCGCCTAACTCGCCCGCAATCCCGATGCGTGCGAACGCTGTAGAGAAAAACGCGGTGTCAGACACGATGCGAAAGTCGCAGGCTGCCGCTAGTGCGGTGGCGGCTCCTACGCAGGCGCCTCGGACCATGGCGATCGTCGGCTTTGGCATGCCGTGCAGCAGCAGCGGCCCTTCGCTGGCGCGGCGGGTGCGTTCGGCCGAGTTGTCGATGTCATTCCATATGGGATCATCTTTCCACTGCACCCATTGCGGATCATTGCGGTCTATCGCTTCGAACTCCTTGATGTCGCCACCTGCGCAGAAGGCCTTGCCCGCACCGGTCAGAACGACCACACGCACGTCAGGTGCTGCAGCGGCTTCGCGCAGGCGGTCGTTGAGTTCCCGCGTCATTGAGATCGTGAGACCATTCATCGAAGCCGGACGGTTGAGTGTCACGGTCAGAATGCCGTCTTGCAGGTTAGTCAGGATGTCGGTGCCCATAGGGTTCTCCAGTGATCGAAGCGAATGTCAGTGTTGACGAGGCGGCCAGGGAATGAATGCGCTGGTCCGCCAGCAGTAGTCTTGATAGCCAGGGTTTTTCTTGCCCAAACGGCGCTCCAACAGGTTGGCGCCCAAGGGCCCGATGATCATGGCGCTCAACAGCGCTGGGGCAAAGATGGTCAGCATGCCTATCAGCCCGGTGTCGCAAGCCATCAAATACAAACCCCATTGCACCAACATTTCGCCGAAGTAGTTGGGGTGGCGCGAATAGCGCCATAGGCCTCTGTCCATGACCTCGCCCGGCGATTGTCTTTGCCGCCTGAAGCGAGCCATTTGCCAATCGGCCAGAGCCTCCACGGTGAGACCGGTAGCCGACAGCCCAAAGCCGATCCAGACTAGTGGGCCAGGTGGGCCGGACGACGGCATAGAAATCGCGACCACCACAGGCATGGTGCACAAAAACATGAGCAGTCCCTGCAGGCCAAACACAGCTCGCAGGCTGTACAAAGCGTAGTTTCGGCCCTGGCCTGTCACGTGTTGACGCAAGCGCGCATAACGGCGGTCCTCAGCGCCCCAATTGCGGATGCCGATATACAGGCCAAGACGCACGCCCCAAACGGTCGCCACTAAAAGCACCAGCGTCGCACGGGTGCCGCCACCACCCACCGTGAGCCAAGCCACCCAGGCCACAGCAGCGCTACCCAGTCCCCAGAAGATGTCGACGATGCTTGAGTCGCGCATCGCCAAACTGATCAGCCACAGTGTGACTACGAAAAACCCGGCAATGAAGATTGCGCTGTTGGCGAACACCGGCAGCAGTGGGGTGATCAGTTCTGTCATGCAGTCTCCTCTGAGGGGCTTGTCGTCGCGATTGGGAACTGACAAGTGCGCGACATCGAATTTTTAACTTTCTTAGTCAAACTAACTATACTTGATTTGACAGGCCGCAAAGAGCCGCGTTATTGGAGGTGGTAGCAAGCCAACCCATACAACCAACAGGAGACACCATGGGCTTTAAGAAGACTTCTCTCGTCGCCATTGCCGTTGCGGCCACGCTTGTGGCGGCGAACACCAGCGCGCAAGTACGCGGCGTTACCAAAGATGAAATTCTGCTCGGCAGTCACATTGACCTGTCCGGGCCAATCGCCGAACTGGGGCGAGCCGGCGTCAACGCCGGCAAGATGGCAGAGGAAGAGATCAATGCGGCCGGCGGCATTCATGGCCGCAAATTGCGCATTATTTGGGAAGATTCTGGCTATGACCCCAAAAAAGCGGTTCTGGTCACCCAGAAGATGATTGACAAAGACGGTATTTTTGCGCTGATCATGGCCACTGGCAATGCCCCCGCTGAAGCTACCTACCCGATGCTGATCAAGTCTGGCGTGCCCAACCTGTTTGCCTGGGCGGGTAGCCCGATGTTCACTGAGCCCTTGGAGAAAATCAGCTTCGCATTCTTTCCAACCAACGGCGACACCATGGCCCCAGCTGTCAAGCACTTCGCTGATCAGGGCAAAAAACGCTTCTGCTTCATCTACCAGGATGATGGTTTTGGCGCCGATGTGAAGGAGGGTGTGGACCGCGCCCTGAAAGCCGCTAAGCTCCAGGTGATTGAGGAGGTTGGCTACAAGCGCGGCACAACTGATTTCAGCGCTCAGGTCGCCCGTATGCAGCGAGGCAACTGCGATATGTTGCTGCTGGGCACAGTGCCTGCGCCCGCCGCCGGCATTGTCCAGGAGGTGCGTCGCCGCAACTGGAATATACCGATCCTTGCATCTTCCAACACCTACGATGAGTCTACGCTGCGCCTGGGCAAGGAGGCCATGGAAGGTGTGCATGCGGCGGTCGTTATTCCTAACCCGGATCCCGATCGCTCGTCGCCAGCGGTCAAGGAGTGGCTGAAGAAATACCAGGCCAAGTACAACCAGCCCGGTTCTTTGTATGGCGCCTATGGCTACGCCATCGTGCACCTGGCCGCTGAAGGCCTGCGCCGTGCCGGCCCGAACCTGACGGTGGACTCGCTGGTCAAGGGCGTTGAATCCATCAAGGGCTATAAAACTCTTTTTGGCGGCCCCTCGGTTAATTTCAGCGACAAGGATCACAAAGGCATGCGCGGCGCACTGCTCTACAAGGTAGAGGGTGGCCGCTGGGTTCCCGAAGGTGGCGAACTGCAACCTGTCCAGTGACCGTCTGCCGGGCATGGCGGGAGGGATCATGCCCGGTCTTCTGACCCATTTTTTTCAGCGAACCTGATGAACGAATTCCTGCAACAACTTGTCAGTGGAATCGCGGTCGGTTGCGTCTACGCCTTGGTGGCACTGGGCTTTGTCCTAATTTACAAGGCCACTGACATCGTGAACTTCGCCCACGGTGAGGTCATGATGGTGGGTGCATTTCTTGGATTGACCTTCATCGAGATCCTCAAGTTGCCTTATTGGATCGGCTTATTACTGGCAATTGCTTGCATGACCGTGTTTGGCATGCTCCTTAACCGCTTTTTGTTGCGTCCACTGGCTGGACAGGGCATTCTGGCGGTGATTGTGGTGACCTTGGGCCTGTCGATCCTGTTGCGTGCTTTTGCCAGTGTGATTTGGGGCCCCGAGACTTTTGCCCTGCAGACGCCGTTCTACAACCGCGTGGTTCGTGTCGGCGAGGTGGTGCTGAGTCAGGAACATGTGGCGATCATTGTGCTCACCATCGTGCTGGTGGCCGCCTTGTATGCCTTCTTTCGCTATAGCCGTATCGGAATCGCGATGCAAGCGACGTCGGAAAACCAATTGGCGGCCTACTACGTCGGTATCCCGGTGCAAAAGGTTCACTCTCTCATCTGGGCACTTGGTGCGGCCACGGCCGGTGTGGCTGGCATCATGTTGGCGCCGATTGCTTTTGTCCAGGTCAATATGGGCTATGTCGGGCTGAAGGCTTTTCCAGCGGCCGTGCTCGGTGGTTTCGGCAGCATTCCAGGGGCGATCGTGGGTGGGGTGATCATCGGCGTCGTCGAATCGATGGCGGTGCTCTACCTCCCAGAGGGTATTAACAATGTGGCTGCTTATATCCTGCTTTTGTTGGTGCTCATGGTGCGCCCCCAGGGCTTGTTCGGCATTCAGTCCAAACGTCGCGTATAGGCCAGCTCCACCATGTATTTCCCTAAACGAACCTCTTACCGGGATGATCTGCGGTTGTTTCCGGATCGTTTCACTTTGTGGCAATACCTGGCTCTTTTTGCTGGCCTGTTGTTGTTGCCCCTGGCGGCTGATGGCTACATCCTGAGCCAAGCCACTTTCGTTTTCATTTATGGCATCGTGGCTGTGGGCATGATGCTGTTGGTGGGCTACACCGGCCAGATATCACTGGGCCATGCCGCTTTTTTCGCGGTAGGGGCCTATACCGCCGCGGTGTTGCAGTCCCGTGGCATGGCTTTTTTGCCGGCCTTTGTGGCGGCCGGTGCTTTGTCTGGTGTTGTTGGCATCATCATTGGTTTGCCGGCTCTGCGTGTGAAGGGGGTTTACCTGGCCATGGCAACCTTGTCCTTCGCTTTCATCGTCGAAGAAGTGATTGTGCGCTGGAGCAGCGTGACGCGAGGGAATCGTGGCATGACCGTCAATGACCCGGTCATTTTCGGATTAAAGCTGTCCGGCCCGGTCCACATGTATTACCTGTCATGCGTCGTCTTCTGGCTGGTGATGCTGGTTGTTATCAACGTGTTGCGATCGCGTACCGGTCGCGCTTTGAGCGCATTGCGAGACAGCGATGTAGCTGCCGAGAGCATGGGCATCAACCTGGCAAAGTTCAAAACCACCGCGTTTGCCATTTCGGCGGTGGCGACCGGTCTGGCCGGTGCACTGTATGCGCACAAGCTGTCTTACATCAGTCCCGAACAATTCGGCATTATGGTGTCGGTCGAGTTTCTCATGATGATCATCATTGGTGGCCTGGGCTCCCTGCATGGCGCTGTATTTGGTGCCATGTTCTTCATCGTGCTGCCGCAGATCATTGTGGGCATCAAGAATTATTTACCTACTAGGATCGCTGAGTTACCTGTATTGGAGTCTGTGAGCTTCGGAGTCTTGGTGATCCTGTTTGTGCTTTTCGAGCCCCGCGGACTCAATGGTTACTGGGTCCGCCTGAAGACCTACGTCTCACTGTTCCCGTTCTACCGGCGGGGCATGTTCAAGCGTAACAAGATTGCCTCCAGCGACCTGATCAAGCATTGAGACCCCTATCATGAGCCTCTTCCAGGTCAAGGATCTTGCCGTTCATTTTGGTGGCATCAAGGCAGTCGACGGTGTCTCCTTTGAGGTCGAAAAGGGCAGTATTTTCACCATCATCGGACCCAACGGCGCCGGGAAAACCACCATTTTTAATTTGGTCAGCCGTATCAACGACCCTACCGCTGGCAGCATCCATTTTGAAGGGCGTGACATCACCCGTGTTGCTGCCAATCAGGTGGCCAGCCTGGGCATTGCGCGAACGTTCCAGAACATCGAGCTCTTCGACAACGCCAACGTCATGCAGAACATCCTCGTTGGGTGTCATGTTCACGTGGGGACCAGCTTGTTGAGCGAAATCCTGCGCCTGCCTTCTTTTACGCAACGTGAAATCGAGTCACGCAAAAATGTCGAGAAGATCATCGATTTTCTCGGCCTTGATGCTTACCGCGACAGCACGGTGGGCAGCCTGCCGTACGGTTTGCGCAAGATGGTGGAGCTCGGCCGTGCCTTAGCGGTCTCGCCCAAGTTATTGCTGCTTGATGAGCCATCCTCGGGCTTGAATGTTGAGGAGACTGACAACATTGGTTCCTGGATTCGCGACATACGCGATGTACTCGGGGTCACTATCCTGATGGTCGAACACGACATGCGCCTGGTGTCGGCTGTGTCCGACCGTGTTCTGGCCTTGAATTACGGCAAACTGTTGGCGATTGGCACGGCCGCGCAGGTGCAGCGTGATCCGGCCGTGATCAGCGCCTACCTTGGCAATTGAGCGGGAGACACACGCCATGGCCCTGCTTGAAGTCAACAACATTGAAGCCGCTTATGGCGCTGTTCGGGCCTTACGAGGGGTGTCGTTGAAAGTGGAGCAGGGCCAAATCGTTGCATTGCTGGGTGCCAATGGCGCCGGTAAGACGACAGTGCTCAAGGCTATTAGCGGGATCGTTGAGCCTCGTCAGGGCAGCGTGAGTCTGGAAGGTCGCGATCTCGCAGGCATCGAGCCCGACAAACTGGTGAGCTTGGGCTTGAGCCATGTGCCAGAGGGCCGGGAGATCTTTCGCATGCGGACAGTGCATGAGAACCTGGTGCTTGGCGCTTATCTGCGCAAGGACCACGCCGTCATCCAAGCCGACATGGCGCGTATCTTTACGTATTTTCCTATTCTGCGGGAACGACAGCAGCAACGTGCTGGGCTGCTGTCTGGTGGGCAACAGCAGATGCTGGCCATTGGCCGTGCCCTCATGGCCCGGCCGCGGGTGATGCTCATGGACGAGCCATCCTTGGGGCTATCACCGCTGCTGGTCAAAGAAATCTTCACCATCATTCGGCGCTTGCGGGATGACGGCATGACCATTTTGCTGGTGGAACAGAATGCCAGCGTGGCGCTGGATGTGGCTGATCGCGGGTACATCATGGAGGTTGGCCGCGTTGTCTTGGAGGACAGTGCCCAAGCGTTGCGCAACAACCCGACCATCCGTGAGTTTTATCTTGGTATTGCGCAGGATGGTGCGCTGGCGTCCACGGGCAACCGTCGAAACCGAAAGAAACAATGGTGACCACAGCAGACACATTAGCCGCTCGGTTCTGGCGCGTTGCAGCTCAGCGCAAGGCTGGCGTGGCTTTGCGGTGGAACCACTTAGGCCTCTGGAATGACATCACCTGGGCCGATTACGCCGAGGCGGTGCGAGCGCTTGGCTTGGGCTTGCTGGCCATGGGGGGCCGACGAGGTGACCGGGCCGTCGTGCTGTCCGACGTCCGCCCTGAGTGGTGTCAAATCGAATTCGGAGCGATGGGTGTGGGCATCCAGTCGGTCGGGCTGCACAGCACCGATTCCGCAGCCCATCTGGCGCAGGTGGTCCAAGACAGCGCGGCGCGCTGGCTCTTCGTGCAGGATCAGGCGCAACTGGAGAAGGCCTTGTCCGTGCTGGGCGAGATGCCCGGGATCGAGAAAATCTTCTTTTTTGATGGCAGTGGTTTGCATGCCCTGGCGCACCCTCTGGTCACCAACTTCGAGACAGCGCTGCAAGCGGGCCGTGCTTTGCATGGCAACCATCCTGAGCGCTGGGAGACCGAGGTGGGTATGGCTCGCCCCGAAGACGTTGCCACCATCGTTTACACCTCTGGCCGGACAGGCGTCCCCAAAGGGGTTTTGCTCACGCACAGTAACCTGATGTTCCAGATGCAGGCACTGGGGCAGCTGTGTCCCAGCCAGCCTGGTGACGATCAGCTTGGCTTCCTGTCTATGGGTGCCGTCCTGGAGCGCTACTTTTCCCTCTACCGGGCGTTGGATCACGACATCGTCGTGCACCTCGGCAAAGGCCTTCCCACGCTTCTCGACAATTTGCGCGAGATATCACCACACGTTGTGATGGCGGTGCCCAGGGTCTGGGAAAAACTCTATGCCACCGTATCCATGGGGGTAGCTGACGGCACGCCTATGGAGAGATGGGCTTACGCCACGGCGATAGAACTGGGAAATCGAGTGGTGACCTTTCGGCAATCTGGCCAGGCTGTACCGTTTGGGTTGAGGCTGCAGTATGCGCTGGCTCGCCAATTAGTTCTCAACCGGGTGCGCACCCTCATCGGCTTGCGGCGTGCGCGCCTCTTGGTGTCCAGCGCGGCGCCTATTTCTCCGGCCTTGACCCGCTGGTTTGAGGCTCTGGACCTGACCATGGTAGAAGCCTATGGTCAGACCGAATGCAGTGGCGTGGTCACCATCAGCCGCCCTGCTGAAGGCCCATCGGGCACGGTCGGCAAGGCGTTGCCAGGTACAGAGATCCGGCTTGCGCCCCAAGGCGAAATTCTGGTACTCGGCCCGCATGTTTTCAGCGGCTACCTGCAGGCGACCCAGCAACAGGCGGCCAACCTGACTGACGGTTGGTTGCACACAGGCGATCGTGGCCGGCTGGACGCAGAAGGCAACTTGCATGTCACCGACCGAATCGCTGACGCCATTGAGTTGCCGTCGGGGGTGCGAGTGTCGCCGGCGGACATCGAATCACGTCTCAAGCTCAGCCCCTACATTGCCGATGCCATTGTTCTTGGCAATGGACAGCCCCAACTGGTGTGCCTGCTGCTGATCGAGCAGGAGACCGTAGCGCGTTATGTGCGTGACCGGAAACTGGTCGTCACCGGCTTTGCCAACCTGACCAGAGCTGCCGAGGTACGGTCCTTGATTCAGCAAGACATCGACCGGGTCAACCGCGAGATTGGCCCGCATGCCAGCGTTGGTCGCTTCGCCTTGCTAGAGACGGACATCACGGTGCATGACGCCGAGATGACCCCGACGCTCCAGTTGCGCCGCAGGATGGTGCTCGAGATCAACCGTTCACTGGTCGAGAGCCTAATTGCTGGCCCGACTGACTGACCATTCAACCCAGCAATCAACAGGAGAAAAGTGCATGAAGACCAAGAGCCAGATATATAAAGATTCCCTGGACGCCTGGGGCCGTGGCGATGTTGAAGGCATGGCGGCGCCCTACCATGATGACATTGTTTGGTATCCGAACCGCTCTATGCGACCGGTCAAAGGCAAAGCCGCCATGTTGGAGTTCATGGCCAAGTTCGGCGCCGGCATGAGCAACCCCCACTACGACCAGACGCTCATGATCGAAAAGGACAATATGTTGTTTGTGGAGGGCACTGAGAACTACACCAAAAATGGTCGACAAATCAGCATCCCCTATGCGGGGGTGGTGGAGTTTCAGGGCGACAAGATCATTGCATGGCGGGACTACTTCGACCTCAAGTCGTTGGAAAAGCAACTGGTGGGGTGAGTCGGCGCCGCGAGCGTCTTGGTATGTCAGCTGCGCAGCCGCTCGCGCTTGACCACGATGCCGGCGGCGTCACGGTCCCAGGTATCTGCGGTAATGCCCTCCTTGCGCAACTCGGCTTTCTGGATCTTGTTGGTCGGTGTTTTTGGCAGCGACGTCACAATGCGCACATAGCGCGGCACCATGAAGTGAGCCATGCGCGGAATCAAGAACTGCAGCAGCTCTGCAGGGTCAATAAGGACACCAGGCTTTGGTGCCACCACCACCATGACATCATCTTCGCCCCCCGGGTTGGGGGCAGGGATGGCCCCCGCTTCCTGCACCGCAGGGTGCGCCAGCACTTCGCGCTCCACCTCGAGGGACGAGATGTTTTCGCCGCGACGCCTGATCGCATCCTTGGCGCGATCGACGTAAAAATAGTTGTCCTGCGCGTCCTTGCGGAAGACATCGCCGGTGTGGAACCAACCATTGCGCCAAGCCTTGGCGGTCGCTTCGGGCATGCCGTTGTAGCCGGTGGTCATGGCCCATGGCAAGTCGGAGCGCAAAATCAGTTCGCCCAGTTGGCCGGCAGGTACCTCGATATCGTTCTCATCGACCAGACGGCATTGGATACCGGCGCGTGGCTTACCGCAACTGCCGAAGGCACGTGTGTTGAGCTCTGCCACCAGGGGAACCGAGACTTCGGTCATGTTGAATCCGGTCAAGTAGCTGAAGCCGTACCGCTCCGCCAGTTCGACAGTTTGCGGTGTTACCGGGCCCAGCGTTACGATCGTGAGGGGGTTGTCCTTCTCGTCGTCAGTCGGCGGTGCCTTGGCAAGAAATTCGGTCATCGCGCCAATCAGGCCAGACGTGGTGGTGCAACGGTACTTTTTGATCTGCGCCCAGAAATTTCGGCTGTCGAAACTGTCCACAAGGTAGAAGGAGGCGCCACGAACCAATGCCGTGAAGATCGAATTCGTCCCGCCGACATGGAACATGGGCAGATTGACCAGGATCCGGTCGTCCGGCCCCATGTAGCCATAAGACAGCACACCCGAAGCGTACAACTGCAGGTAGGACGCGAGCACGCCCTTGGAGGGTCCAGTGGTGCCCGAGGTGTAGATGATGCCGTAGATGTCCCAGGGCTGCACTTCCGGTACCGGGCCCAGCGCTTGGGCATCGCCGTCCAAGGCGGACGGCGGAAGCAGGGTGCGGCCGCCGGGGGCAGGGCCACTGTAGTCGCCCGACACAATGATGGTCTGGATCTGTGCCAGGTCCACGTTATGCAAGCGGTCCATCAGGCCGGCATGGCAGACCAGGACCTGCGCCCCCGCGTTGCTGATCACGTGCGCCAGCAGGTTGCCACGGAAAGACGTATTGATCGGGCAGTAGCGGGCGCCCAGATAGTTGGTCGCAAACCAGACCAGCACGATGGCCTTGCCGTTGGGCAGCCAAACACCGACCGAATCACCTTGCTTGATCCCGAGTTGGCGCAGGGCTTGGGCCGTGGCCAGTACCTTGGCCCAGGTTTGCGACCAGGTCCACTGCTCACCATCCTCGAACACTGCAAAAACCCGCTCGGGCGTGGTTGCCGCCCAATGGTCAAGCAGTGGGCCAAGTACCGAGCGTTCCCGAGATGGCATAGCCGGGTTGAACCACGGGGGATTGAAATCACCTTCGATGTACATGGCGGATTCCTGATGGTGAGGGAAAGGACAGCCCACCGAATTATGGTCCACAGCGCCGCAGGGCGGGTGGCACCAACACGACACAATGCCGGCCACAGTGGCTCGGCATACTTTGAAAGCCCAAGCACATGAACCTGCAGCAACTCCGAAAAATTATGGTCTTTTATGGCCGTTTCACGCCGAGCTACACCCAGATCGGTTACCGCACGCGCGCCTTACTTTGGCGAGATCCGAAACCGGACTTCGCCGGCCAGACCTGGCTGGTGACAGGTGCCTCCGGTGGACTCGGGCGGTTCATGGCATTGGAGGCGGCCCGGCTGGGTGCCACAGTCATTGCCGTCGCCAGAAATCAGTCCAAACTCGATCAGGTCGTTGCCTATGCCCGGGCCATAGGAGCGGACCGAATTGAGACTGCTGTGTGCGATTTTTCGTTGCAGGCCGATACCCAGCGTCTGGTCAATGACCTGGTCGGCCAAGGGCGCAAGATCGACGTGCTGGTCAACAATGTCGGTTTGCTCAGTCATGCACACCAGATCACATCCGAAGGAAGAGAGCACACCTTCACCACCAACCTCCTGAGCCACTACGTGCTTACCGAAGGGCTGATCCGCGGAGAGGCCTTCCAGATGACCCGCCCGCTGGTGATCAACATGACCTCAGGTGGCGGCTACAACGTGGCTCTCAGTACCCGAGCGCTCAACACCCTCGATCCAAAAAAATACAACGGGACACTGGCCTATGGTTGGCACAAGCGTGCCCAAATGGTGCTCAATCAGCACTGGCGCGACAGCTACGGTCAGCGCGGGTTCAATTTCTATGTGATGCACCCGGGCTGGGCCGACACCGACGGTGTCAAGACCGCGCTACCGCGTTTTCGCGAGGTGCTTAAGGCCGTGCTGCGAGATGAAAAGTCAGGTACGGACACTGCCATCTGGCTGGCCGCAGTGCGCCCTGGTCAGCGCGAAGAGGAAAGCGTTTGGTTTGATCGCAAGCAGCGCGCTGCGCATGTTTACCCCCACACCCGTACCAGCAAGGACACGCCAAAAACGCTGCTGGCTTGGCTGGAGGCCGAAGCGGGCCGCTTGAACTGACACCGCAATGTCAAAGGGTACCCGGCCCCAACTCATAGCCGCCCTGCGGCAAAGTCTGCAATCCGCTGCGCGGTGTCGGGGTCGGCAAAGCAGGCCATAGCGGCCTCGCTCTCCAGCACCAGCGCGTTGGCCAACTGGGTTTGCAACTGACTGGTTAGCAGTCGCTTGAAGCGGCTGGTGGCCCCCGCCGAGCGGCTGGCCACTTGTGCGGCCAGCGTCATGGCGGTGGGCAGCATGTCGGGTAATGGCACCACGCGGTTCACCAGGCCCAGGTCTTTGAGGGCCTGCGCGTTTTGGCGTTCGCCCAGCACAATCAGCTCCATGGTGCGTTGGTGGCCCAGGGTCTGCGGCAGCAGGTGCGTCACGCCGCCGGTTACAAAATGCCCCAGCGCCATTTCGGGGAAAAAGCACACCAGGCTGTCGGCGGCTACCACCAGGTCGCAGTTGAGCACCCACTCAAAGCCGCCGCCCACCGCGTAGCCGTGAACCGCGCCCACCACCAGCTTTGGCCCGAACATGATGTCGCGGGTGATCTGCTGGATGCGCTCGCAGTGCAGTGCAATGGCGGCCGGGCTTTCGGACTGTTGCTCAAACTCCTTCAGGTCGTCGCCGGCGCAAAAGGCGCGGCCGGCGCCGGTCAGCACAATAGCGCCAGTGGCTGGGTCCGCCTGCGCCTGCACCAGTGCGGCGTGCAGGTCCACCAGCAGGTCGCCGCTGATGGCGTTCAAACGCTCGGGACGGTTCAGGGTGACCACGCTGACGCGGCCTTCGGTACTCAGTTGGGCAAATGTCATAGGGGGTACTCGGTTGGGTGGGTGCCTGTCATCCCCGCGCAGGCGGAGAACCATCGTAAGTGTCGGCGGTGATGCCATCCTGCTGCAGTCGAAACTTTTCAATCTTGTCGGTGGGGGTCTTGGGCAGGCTCTCGGCAAAGCGCAGGTAGCGCGGCACCATAAAGCGGGCCATGCGTGCGGCGCACCAGGTCGTCAGCGTGGGAGCGTCGAGCCGCTCGCCGGGGCGCAGCACCACGCAGGCCATCACCTCTTCTTCGGTCAGCTCGCTGGGCACGCCGTACACGGCGCAGCTCAGCACTGCGGGGTGGGCCTCGAGCACTTGTTCCACCTCGGCGGCAGAGATGTTCTCGCCGCGCCGGCGTACCATGTCTTTGCGCCGGCCTACAAAATACAGGTACCCATCAGCGTCCTGGCGAAGCAGGTCGCCGGTGTGAAACCAGAGGTTGCGAAAGGCCTGCAGACTGGCCTCAGGCATGCCGTAATAGCCCGCCATCAGCAGGCCCGGCTCCAGCGCGCGGATCACCAACTCGCCGGTGGCGTCTGGCCCCAGCGTGAAGCCGTCTTTGTCTTGCAGGGCCACCTCGAACGGGCCGATCGCCCGGCCGCAGCTGCCCACGCGCCGGGGTTCATCCAGCGGGGTGTAGATCATCACCCCAGCCTCGGTGGAGCCGTAGAGCTCTACCAGCCGGCAGCCAAAGCGCGCCTCGAAATCTGGCGCCCAGGCCGGCAGCGGCACGCCCCAGCCCAGCCGCGCCACGTGCTCGCGGTCGCTCGGCGAGGGTGGTTGCTTCCACAGCATCGTCAGCGTGGCACCCATGAAATCGAACACCGTGGCTTTGAAGGCCCGCATCTCGTCCCAGTAGCGCGAGACGCTAAAGCGCTCGCCGATGGCCGCCACCCCGCGCAGCAGCAGCGCCGGAGCGATGGTCATCACCGCCGCATCCAGGTGGTACATGGGGTAGGGGCAGTACAGCACGTCATCCGTACGCAGGCCCAGCCCCTCAATCACCAACCGGGCATGTCCCAGCACAAAGCGGTGTGGAATCATTGCTGCCTTGGAGCGGCCTGTGGTGCCCGAGGTGTACAGCAGCAGGCACAGGTCGGCAAAACCTACTACCGGGCGCGGCAGCGTGCTGGTGTTGGGCGTGATCTGGCGCAGCACCGCGTAGGGCATGCAGGCCGGCGTGGCTGTTGGCGGGCCAGCGGCCGGCCCGTTGTCGCCGGTCAGCACCACTTGGCTGATGCGCGGCAACGCCGGCAGCACCTCGGCCAGCGCTGGGTACAGGGTGGCATCCGTGATCAACAGCCGGCTTTGCACCAGGTCAATCGCGTCACGCAGCGCAGTGCCGCGAAACGCGGTGTTGACCGGCGCTGTGACCGCGCCCAGCTTGGCCAGCGCAAACCACAACACGGCAAAAGTGATGCAGTTGGGCAGCAGCAGGCTGACGTTGTCACCTTGGCGCACACCCTGCGCGTGCAGGCCGGCGGCCACCCGGTCGGACTCGGCATCCAGCCAGCCGTAGCTCCACTCGCCACTGGCCATGCGGATGAAAGGCCAGTCCGGTGCCTCCGCTGCGGCGGCGCGCAGCGCATCTCCTAGCGAGAGCGGCAGGTCGGCCAGCAGGGCATAGGCGGGTTCTGGGCGCATGCGGTGAATATACCTGCGGCGCTGCTAGCCGCGGTTGGTGGATGGGCTAAAACGCTACTTTATTTATAGCATAAACGCTAGGCTGGATAAGGGCTACGCCCGTAATTGACCCAAAGCCGGCTGTGCTGGGCTATACCAACACCCTGTAGTCAGCCAGCGCCTGCAGGTCTGGCTCCACACCCAGGCCCGGCGCATCAGACAGGGTGGCCCAACCGTCCACCACCGTTAGCGGAAACACTTGCTCACGCAGCGGGTTAGGGTTGGCGTCCACTTCAGCCCAGCCGCCGGGCGTGCCGGAGCCGGCCAGGGCGTGCAGGCTGGCAGCGAGGCCAACACCGCCGGCCAGCCAGTGCGGGCAGTAAGCCATGCCCTGCATCTGCGCTTGCCGCGCCACCGCCAGCCCGCCGGTGATGCCGCCCCACTTGCCCACATCCGGCTGCACAAACCGCAGGTAGCCAGCCTCGATCGCTTCCGTAAATGCTGACTCGCCACGCAGGTTTTCGCCAGCCGCCAGCGGCACGGGGCTGGCCTGGGCCAGATTGCGCCAGGCGGCGTGGGGCTGGTCGGCGCCAATGGGTTCTTCAATCCAGTAGGGCTGGTAGGGGGCCAGCTCGGCAATGCGGGTGGCGGCATCGGTCGGTGACCAAGCTTGGTTGGCGTCACACATGATCACCGCATCCGGGCCCAGGGCTTCGCGCATGGCGGCCAGGTTGGCCACATCGCGTTCAGCGCCAAAGCCGACTTTGAGTTTGAAAGCCCGGTAGCCCTCGGCGTGTTTGGCCAAGGCCACCGCCACCACCTTGTCGGGCCCGATGCCACTGGCATAGACCCGCACTCGGCCGCTGCTGCCGCCCAGCAGTTGCCATAGTGGCAGCTTGGCGCGACGGGCGGCCATGTCCCACAGCGCCTGGTCCACCGCTCCGGTGATTTGTGCAAACGGCCCGGGCTCGCCACACTGGATCGCCATCTGCCGGGTGCGCTGGTCCAGCAGTGTGCGCACGCTGACCGGGTCGTCGGCCGCCACCCCCGCCAGCATGGGGGCAAAGATGCTGCTGATCAACCGGGCCCGGTGCTCGGCGCCCACTTGCGGGAAATTACTGAACACCTCGCCCCAACCTGTGGCGCCATCGCTGGCGCTCACGCGCAAAAAAACGGCAGGCCGGTTGCTCATGGCGCCAAAGGCATTGGCCACAGGCTCGGCGATCGGCGCACGCAGCACCCAGCAGTCCAACCGGTCAATGGTAGGGGCCATGAAGCCGCCTTTCAGAGGGCAAAATCAAAGTGTACACTGCCCGAAAAAGGAGACAAACACCATGCGCATCGGCTTTAAATGGCAGCGGCTTTGCGTCGCGCTCGTTGGTTTTTTGGCGGCCTGTACCGTACTGGCCCAGGCCTATCCCAGCAAGCCCATTCGGTTGGTGGTGCCCTTCCCGCCAGGCGGCGCGGTCGACTTTTACGCCCGGGTGGTGCAGCCGGCATTGGCCGAGGCGCTGGGTCAACCGGTGGTGATCGACAACAAGGGCGGCGCCAGCGGCATGCTGGGCGCCGGTATCGTGGCTCAAGCCGCGCCAGACGGCTACACCCTGTTGCTGGGCAACATTGCCTCCTTGGCCATCAATGTCGGCATATACGACAAGATGCCCTATGACCCGCGCAAAGACTTCACGCACATTGTGCGCACGGTGGACGTCAATTACGTGTTGGTGGTGCATCCCAGCTTACCCGTGAAAAACGTGGCCGAACTGGTGCAATACGCCAAGGCCAACCCGGGCAAGCTGTCCTACGGCTCGGCCGGCAGCGGCAGCTTGCCTCATCTGGGTACCGAACTGCTCAAGGCCCAGGCCGGCATAGACATGGTGCATGTGCCTTACAAGGGTGGCGGGCCCATGGTCACTGATGCCCTGGGGGGTCAAATCCAAGTGGTGCTTGGTGACCAGGCTAACCTGATGCCGCATGTGCAGTCTGGCAAGCTGCGGGCGCTGGCAGTGGCCACTACCAAGCGATCGGCCAACGCACCCGCCATTCCTACCATCGCTGAGAGCGGCTTGCCCGGCTTTGATGCCACGGCTTGGCAGGGCTTGGTAGGGCTTGGTAGGCCCGGTCGGCATGAACCCCGATGTGGTCAAGAAAATCAATGAGGCTTTCAACAAGGTGATGGCTACCCCAGCCGTGCACGACAAGCTGGTGGCCGGCGGTCTGGAGCCCATGGGCGGCACGCCCCAGCAGTTCGGCCGTTTCATCGACGGCGAAATCACCAAGTGGACCAAAATCGCCAAGGATGTGGGAGTCAAGGCCGAGTGAGTGGGCTGACGCGGCGTGACGGGCCGAACAAATGCAAGGCGCCCTGCCTTTAAAAAGTGGCCTGTACCGCCGCCCGCAGCTCAGGCGTGACCTCGGGCAGCACCCCAAACCACGACTGAAACGCTGGTCGGGCTTGATTGAGTAGCATGCCTAAACCATTGACCGTGCGGTGGCCGCGCATCCTGGCTTGCGCCAGCAGGGGCGTTTCCAGCGGGATGTAAATCGCATCCGACACCATGGCCTCTCGCGGCAGCGCGCCCAACGCCACATCCAGAGGTGCTTGGCCGTGCATGCCCAGGGTGGTGGTGTTGACCAGTAGGCTCACGCCTGCCATGGCGTCATTGCGCTCGGCCCAGGGCACCACCTTGACCCGGTCGCCAAAGTCGTTGGCCAGTTCCTGCGCCCGCTCCAAGGTGCGATTGGTGATGCGTAGCTCAGGCACACCCTCGTCCAGCAGGGCCACCACAATGGCCCGCGCTGCGCCGCCGGCACCCAGCACCAGTGCCGGCCCGGCATCACCGCGCCAGGTGGCGTCGGCATCGCGCAGGCTCTGGATGTAGCCGGCGCCGTCGTTGTTCATGCCCAGCAGGCGTCCGTCGGGCTGCACCACGATGGTGTTGATGGCCGCCACCCGTCGCGCGGCTGGGTGCAGCTCGTCCATTAAGTGCATGGCGCTGACCTTGTGCGGCACGGTCACATTGCAGCCGGCAAAACCCAGGGCCGCCAGGCCACGGATGGCCGCCTCCAGCCGCTCTGGCTGAACCGGCAGCTGCACATAGGCGCCCTTAAGCCCGTACTTGGCGATCCAATGGTTGTGGATGGCGGGCGAGCGGGTGTGCGCTACCGGCCACCCCATCACGCCGGCCAGTACAAACGGTGAATCGGACATAAGCAGGGCTCCTTGTAGTGGCTGGGGTGTGTCGGGTAATTCGGGCCGCTGTGGCGGTTATCCTGCCTATACGCCAAAGACGAGCCAGATGGCGAAACAGCACCATCGCGATTATCATGGGATTCCGGGGGTGGCCAGCCTGGCCTATTTTTAACAAAATAGGCCTCTAGCCCTTGATGGTCTTGGCTTTATAGCTATTTTTTTCATAGCAAAATCCTTCTTTATCCGAATGCCATGAACAACAGTCTTGTCTCGCTACCCCAGCCGCCTGGGACCCGTGCCTACGCCATGGCCTACCTGACGGCCCACCGCTGCGGGGCGCCCGAGGCGGTGCGCTTGGCGGCTGCCACCGGTTACCGCTTTGTTGGCCTGCGCCTGTGGCCCAACGTCCCGGGCACGCCGTATCAGCAGCTGCTGGGTGACGCAGCGCTGATGCACGAGACCTTGGCCGCCTGCCGCGACACTGGCGTGGGCGTGTTTGATCTGGAAATCGTGCGCATCGGCGAGGGCTTTGACCCCCGGCTGTACCTGCCCTTGTTCGAGGCCGGCGCTGCACTCGGCGCACGCGCTGTGCTGGTGGTTGGTGACGACACCGACCCGGCCCGACTGGCCACCAGCTATGCCCGGCTGTGCGAGCAGATGGCGCCCTTTGGCCTGACGGCCGACCTGGAGTTCATGCCCTGGACGGCGGTGCCCGACGCCCGCAGTGCTTTGGCGCTGGTCGAAGCAGCCGGCAGCCCGGCCAACGCCGGGATTTTGGTGGATGCGCTGCACTTTGGCCGCTCCCACACCACACTGGACGACATTCGAGCCATCCCGCGCAGCCTGCTGCACTATGCCCAGCTCTGTGACGGTGAGGCCGGCACGCACTTCAGCACCGAGCAGTTGCTGCACACCGCCCGCTGCGAGCGGCTCATGCCGGGAGAGGGCAACATCGACCTGCGCGGCCTGTTTGCCGCATTGCCGCCAGATCTACCGGTGAGCGTAGAGATGATTAACCTAGTGCGCGAAGCAGATACGCCAGCGCAGGCCTGGGCCGCGGAATGTCTTGCGGCGAGCCAGCGATTACTGGCAACCCTGCCTGGCTAAAAGGATTCCCAGGTGGCTTCTTTCTGCGCTGTGCCTGCCGACGGTAGAGCAAGAGGCGCCGCCACAGGCCTCGCGGTTGTTCCTGCCTTGTCGACGCCGAACATGGCCACCCGGCCCACCAGATCCTGGGACAGGGACCTGAGGCTCTGGGCCGCTGCGGCCATCTGCTCCACCAGAGCAGCGTTTTGTTGGGTCGCTTGGTCCATGTGGGTAACGGCCTCGGTGATCTGGTTGACCCCCGCAGTCTGCTCGGCGCTGGCCGAGCTGATCACACTAATCAGGTCGGTCACCTGCTGGATGCTGGCTACCACATCGGTCATGGTGTGACCCGCCCGGTCGACGAGCTGCGAGCCCTGGGCGACGCGCTCGACGCTGGCGGTGATCAGGGCTTTGATTTCCCGGGCCGCCTCGGCGCTGCGCCCGGCCAGGCTGCGCACCTCACTGGCCACCACGGCAAAACCGCGGCCCTGTTCGCCGGCCCGGGCCGCCTCCACGGCGGCGTTGAGGGCCAGGATATTGGTCTGGAAAGCAATACCGTCGATCACGCTGATGATGTCTGCGATCTTGCGAGATGCCTCATTGATGCCCCGCATGGTGTCCACCACCTGTGCCACCACCTGGCCGCCCTGCATGGCTGTGCTGCTGGCTTTCTGCGCCAGTATGCTGGCCTGGCGTGCCGTGTCGGTATGCTGGTTCATGACCGAGCCCAGCTCCTCCATCGAGGCTGCCGTCTGCTGCAGTGCGCTGGCCTGCGATTCGGTTCGGTTGCTCAGATCCTGGTTGCCCTGGGCAATTTCGGCCGAGGCCACCGCCACTTGATTTGAGCCTTCACGCACGCCAGACACCAGTGTGACCAGTTTGGCCTGCATCTCCTGCAAGGCCTGCAGCAGCTGAGCAAACTCGTCTCTGCCGTCGGCATTGAACTGGGTGCGCAGGTCACCGGCGGCAAAGGTCTTGACGACACCGACGGCCTGATTCAGTGGGCCCAGAATGCTGCGGGTGATGAGCCAGGCCACACCCAGACAAACGCCCACCGAGCCCGCCAAAATCAGCAGCAGCAACGTCATGGCGGAGCGAATGCTGTCCTTGGCGCCGGCCTCGTCCTGGGCAGCGCGCTGGATGGACATGGCCACCACTTTGTCAATGGCGGTGCGATGGCTATCGTAAGCCTGGTTGATGCGCAGGGTGGTGGCGTTGATGGCCTCCCGGTTGTCGGCCCGGACCGCCGGAATCAATTGGTCAAAGGCCAGGCTGTAGAACGCCATGGCTGGCTCGTAAGACGACTTCAGCAACAGCTCAGCGAGTTCGGGCTCAAGCGTTTCCCGTGACCAATAGACATGGCGGTCGTCGTAGTCTTTTTTCAGGGCCTTGAGCCGTTCCACCAACCGATCCTGCTCGGTCTTGCCGCTCGCACTGACCAGCTGCAGGCTCACCAGATAAGACTCTATGATGTATTCAGGCGGTGGCAACACATCGGCAATCAGGTCCTTGCTCTGCACAATCCGTTGGTACAAAGGTCCATTCACCTTGAGCGAATCAAGCGTGCGGAACGACCACCCGCCGTACAGCAAAAAGCCAGTCAAGAACAGCACCAGCAGCAGCAGGAACCGAGTTCGGATTTTCAGATGGTTGAGTGTCAGCGACGGCATTTTGAATGGCCTTCCTAAAATGCCCCATGCTACTACGCCGCGACCGACTGATTCCCGCCATCGTGGCGAGCCCCCTGTTTCTGCAAAACCTGGATTCCTCGGTGATGGTCACGGCCCTGCCCAGCATTGCCACCTCACTGGCCGTGCCGCCGCTACACCTTAACTTGGCCATCACCGCCTACCTCCTCAGCCTGGCGGTTTTTCTGCCGCTCAGCGGCTGGTTGGCCGACCGGTTTGGCGCGCGGCGGGTATTTTGTCTGGCGATTGCCCTGTTTTCGCTGGGCTCAGCACTGTGCGGCATGGCTGGAAGCCTGCCTGAGCTGGTGGTTTTTCGTATCCTGCAGGGTCTGGGCGGCGCCATGATGGTGCCAGTGGGCCGCCTGATCCTGTTGCGGGCCGTACCGCCCGCAGGTATGGTCGCGGCCATGGTCTGGTTCACTGTGCCGGCGGTCATTGGCCGCATGATGGGCCCGTTGTTTGGCGGAGCCATCGTCACCTTTGCCAATTGGCGCTGGATTTTTCTGGTCAACATCCCGTTTGGGCTGCTGGCCATTGCACTCACGCTGGCTTTTGTCAGTGACGACCCGCCGGCCGTTGATCCGGTGCCGTTTGACTTTGGCGGTTTCGCCTTGCTGGCCCTGGGCCTGAGTTTGCTGCTCGGCGCGCTGGAAACCGCTGGGCGCACCATGGTGCCTGTGCTGGTGTCCTGGCTGGCGGCGCTGCTAGGGGCGGCGATGCTGTGGCTCTATACGCGCCATGTCCGCCAGCGTGAGCACCCGCTGATTGACCTGGCTATCCTGCGCCACCGGACCTTCCGCCTGTCGGTGTTTGGTGGCCTGCCGCTGCGCATTGGCATTGGTGCCGTGCCCTTTTTGCTGCCGCTGATGTTGCAGCTGGGCTTTGGCTTGTCGCCCCTGGCGTCCGGTACGCTCACGGTCGCCACCGCAGTGGGCGCCCTGGGCACACGGGTGGTAATGACCCAGACCATTCGACGTTTTGGTTTTCGCAATCTGCTGATGGGCGCCACCGCGCTCAGCAGCCTGTTTTACCTGGGGTACAGCCAGTTCACGCCAGGCACGCCGCACCTGCTGCTGTTTGTGGTGCTGATGTTGGGCGGGCTGGTCACCTCAATGTGCATGATTTGCCTGGGTACGCTGGGCTTCTCTGAAATCCCCGCTCCCCGCATGAGCCATGCCACCGCCTTATCTGCCATGGCCCAGCAGGTCTCTTTGAGCTTTGGCGTGGTGCTAGGCGCCGCCTTGCTGGCAGCGGCCTCTTTTTGGCATGGCGGCAATGGCATAGACCTGCAGCCTGGGGACTTTTCCCCCGCGTTCATCGTCGTCGGCCTGGTCAACGTGCTGTCGCTGTGGTGGTTTGTTCGGCTTGATCCGCATGCGGGCGCGCAGATGCGCTGAGTGGGGTCAGCCGATGCCGACCCATAATTTGCCATGAAATTCGAACATATGATGTTGGAATTTCATGGTAAACCATGTACTATCCGGGCGTGATCAAACGCCACGCACTCGAAGCAGCCTTGCGTACGGCATTGAGCCGCTCACGCGGTGTGGTCTTGCTGGGCCCCCGCCAATCCGGCAAAACCACCCTGGCGCAGCAGATCCTGCCTCGCGAAAGCGCCAACTACTTCGACCTGGAATACCCGCCCCATGGGCAGCGGCTGGAGCAAGCCACGCAAACGCTGGAGCCGCTCGCCGGCCTGGTGGTCATCGACGAAGTGCAACTCAGGCCGGGCCTGTTCCCCCTGTTGCGAACCCTGATGGACCGTTCGGACAGACCGGGGCAGTTTTTGTTGCTGGGCAGTGCCGCCCCGGCCCTGATGCGTCAGGCGGGCGAGTCCCTGCTGGGGCGTGTCGAAACACTGGAGGTCGCGGGTTTTGACTTGGCCGAGTTGAGCGCCGCTGAGGGCGGATGTCACGATGCACTGGTGCAGCAGCTCTGGCTGCGCGGCGGTTTTCCGCGCGCTTATCTGGCTGCCAACGACCAGGACAGCTTTGCCTGGCGCATGAATGCTGTGGCCGATCATGTGCGGGTAGACATGCCCCAATTTGGCATCAACATTGCGGCGCCCGCGATGCTGCGGTTCTGGACCATGCTGGCACATTACCACGGGCAAATCTGGTCGGCCGCGCCGTTTGCTCAATCGATGGGGGTGTCGGAGCCCACCATCCGCCGCTATCTTGACACTCTGACCCAGACCCTGATGGTGCGCCAGCTCCAGCCCTGGCACGAAAATCTGGGTAAGCGCCAGGTCAAGGCGCCCAAAATCTACTTTCGCGACACCGGGTTGCTGCATGCACTGATGGGGGTCCGCACCCGTGACGATTTGCTGGCACACCCGCATCACGGCGCGAGCTGGGAGGGGTTTGCGTTGGAGCAGGTGCTGCGCTTGGCCCGACCAGATGAGGCGTTTTTCTGGGCTACCCACCAGGGCGCGGAGCTAGACCTGCTGATGCTGCGCGGCCAACAGCGCATTGGGGTCGAGTTCAAACGTGCCGACGCACCCCGTATCACCCCTAGCATGCGCATTGCCCTGGACGACCTGAAACTCGACGCGCTCTATGTGGTCTACCCCGGCCGTCATCGCTATCGCTTAAGTGATCGTGTCGAGGCCGTCCCGCTGTGGGCCTTGTTGCCGACACACACTTTTTCCGCCGAAACGAAGTTCGTATCAGACTGAGGTCTTCGGCAAGGCCGCAGGGCCACCCGCATTGAAGTCGAGTCGCCACCTGTCATGTTTTCGTCACATGCAGTAAATACAGTGAGGTCGCACATTCAACACCATCCGACCACTTCATGAAACAATTTTCACTTTCCCTGATCACTGTCGCCATCCTTTCGGCCTGCGGCGGCGGCGGAACCCCCGTGACCACCGGCATCTTTGTTGACGCGCCCGTTGAGGGACTGAGCTATAGCAACGGCTCGATATCAGGGACCACAGACGCCTCGGGGCGCTTCTTGTACACACCGGGCGCAAACGTCACTTTCTCGTTAGGCGGCATTGCATTTCCGCCGGTTGCTGGCGCGGCCATGGTTACGCCCGTGGACTTGGTCAGCGGCACGGGGGCCCAAGACCCAGCGGCAGTCGCCATTGCGCGCTTGCTGCAATCGGCAGACGCTGATGGCAACCCTAGCAACGGTATCCAACTTGACAACAACAAGCTTGCCAAAAGTGCCAAGGCGCCGGCCAACTGGGCTGTGGCGAGCGATAACGATCTCACAGCCCTGCTGTCTGGCTCAACCAGCCTGAAATCAGAGTCGGCGGCCCGCCAACACATGACAGAGCAGCTCGCCATGCTCACAAAGGATGCCGGCCTGCCACGTATGAGCATGGTCGGGCGCTATGCCAGCGGCGGTACAGTTGCCGTCCCGTCTCTGGTGGCCGAGATCGTCGCCTTCCACGCCGCCAGCAAATCCTTGTTCGTCACGGTCGACACTGCCGCCGAGCCATCGTCATTCGCCCGGATCGACCTTTCTGCGCTGCCTACTGCCGCTCTGGCCAATAGCACCACTGCCACCAATTTGACGGCAGCGCCCAGAGTCAACGTAGCGGCCAGCGTCAACGGCGACGGCTTCACGGCCGGCGGCGTGCAGAGCCTGGATGTGAGCGGCAACCTGCTGGCCATCGCGGTGCAGTCCTCGCCCAAGACCAATGCGGGTGTGATTGCTTTCTACACCCTGGACTCGGCCGGCGCAGCCACCTTCATCAAGAAGGTCACGGTCGGCTCCCTGCCGGACGGCGTGGCCTTCTCGCCAGATGGCAAGTACCTGGTGGTGGCCAATGAGGGCGAGCTCAGCAACACCTTTATGACGGACGGCATTGACCCGGAAGGATCCATCTCCATCATTCCAATCACCAGCGGTGTTCCGGCCGATACGGCCATAACTCTGGGCTTTAGCGACTTCAATGTCGGCGGAAGCCGGCGCAGCGAGCTGCCCGCAGGTGTCCGGATTGGGCGCCCGGGCGCCACCGTGGCGCAGGATCTTGAGCCTGAATATGTGTCGATTTCAGCCGACAGCAAAACCGCTTTTGTCACCCTGCAGGAGAACAATGCTGTCGCTACAGTCGACCTGGCCAGTGGCAAGATCAGCAAGATTTTTGCCCTGGGCTACAAGGACTACACGACCAAGAACCGGATCGCAGCTTCGGACCGGTACGCCGGGACCACAAGCGCGGTCTACAACAGCCCGACGCAGCCTGCCCAGCTTAAAAACTACCCCAACCTGTTCGGTGTCTACATGCCGGACGGCATTTCCACTGTCACCCTCAACGGCAAGACCTACTTCCTTACGGCTAACGAAGGGGATGACCGTGGCGACTTCCTGACGGGCGCCTCTGCTGAGACCGCGCGCTTTGCCGACCTGGTAGCCAGCCTTGACGCCACTGCGTTCCCGGCCGACACCGTCGCGACGAACAAGACGGCGCAAGAGTTGGGGCGCTTGACCCTGATGGCCAAGGACGCCAACGGCAAGTTCGGCGACACCGACGGCGACGGCGACTACGACCGGCTGTACATGTTGGGCAGCCGTTCCTTCTCGATCTGGGACGCTGAGACAGGCCTGCAGGTATTCGACTCAGGTGAAGACGTGGAGCGTATCGTTTACAACAGCGCGGCTGACGATGCCACCAAGTCCCTTGCATTGCTCAAGGCCGATCAGCTGTTGGGTCGGCTCGACAACAAGGGGCCTGAGCCCGAGTCTGTGGTGGTGGGCCAAATTGGCAGCGAGACCTATGCGTTTATCGGTCTGGAGCGTGCCAGTGGCATTTTGATGTACCAGATCACCAATCCACTCAAGCCAAAGTTCGTGCAGTATGTTCGCAACACCACGGACCTGACGGATGGTGACATTTCGCCCGAGGGCCTGAAATTTATCCCTGCAGCGCAGAGCCCAAATGGGGTACCTTTGCTGGTGGTGGGTTACGAGGTGACCGGTTCAGTGGCGGTGTACCAGATCAAGTGAAGGTTTGTTGGCGGATAAACCGCGCCGTCTGATCCAGCGCAGCCCGGCCCTCGGGCAGGTGGCGCGCCATCACCGGGAAGGCGTGGGGGGTGTTGGCCCATTCCAGCAGTTCAACCTGGCCGCCTGCGGCCAGCATCAGCTGGTGTAGTTGTCGGGCATCGTCCATCAGAATTTCGGCGCGGCTTGCAATCAGCAGGCAGGGCGGCAGGCCGGCCAGCGTGCCAAACAACGGCGACAGCCGGGCATCGTCCAGCGCCATGCCAGGCGCGTACTGGGCGGCGGCCTCGTCCAGAACCTGCTGCGACAGCATCACATCAGTCGCGGCATTGGCCTGGCGCGACGGGCTGTGGCCTGTCAAATCCAGCCAGGTTGAAAACAGCACCAAGGCGGCCGGCAGGGGCAGACCCTGAGCCTGGATGGCCTGTGCTGTGCCCAGGGCCAGGTTACCGCCGGCACTGTCACCGCCCAGCAGCAGGCGCTGCGCCGGGATGCCCTGCGCCAGCAGTGCGCGGTACACCGCCAGGGCGTCGTCCAGTGCTGCCGGAAACGGGTGCTCGGGTGCCAGCCGGTAGTCCACCATCAGCAGCCGGATCTGCGCCCGCTGTGCCAGTTGGGCTGCCAGGTCACGGTGGCTGTTGAGCCCGCCCATCACAAACGCGCCGCCGTGCAGGTACAGGCAGATCGGCGCTGTGTCGGGCTGCGTCAGGATGCGTGGCGTCACCCACTCCACCGGCAGGCCGGCCAATTGCGCTGGCTTGATCTGCACCGCCCGCCCCGGTTTGCTGCGGTCCGTGGCCAGAAAGCGCCGGTTGCGCCGAAAGCGGTGCTCGGCACTTAGCTTGGCACTGGCGCGTTGCGCCAAGCGCATCAGGGTGCTGATGACAAAGTTCTGCAGGCTCATGACGTGGTCGCCTCAGCCGCGCGGGGCGGCATCAGTCACAAACGCGCTGATGGCAGCCCGCATGGCCTCGGGCACATCCACCCGCAGTGAGTGGCTGCTGTTGGCCAGCACCTGCAGCTGCGAGCCCGGGATCAGCCGGTGGATTTCTTCAGAAAACTCGGGCGGGCAAATCCAGTCTTGCTGGCCAGCCAGGATCAGCGTGGGCGCCGTGATGCGTGAGAGCTCGGGGCGCAAATCAAATGTCTGCAAAAAACCGCCCGGTGCAAAGGCCTGCGCCATGGCCTCGGGCGAAACGATGCCGCGGGCCCGGCCCTGCTCAGCCGCTGCCGCGTCGTACTTCAGCGCGTACATCGGCCCCATGACTGCGTAGTAGTGCCGCATCTTGTCGGCCGTGTCCAGCTTGCCTGCCCAAAGGTCGTGACACACCGCCACCTGCTCGGGCGAGCCACGCTCGGTCACGATTTGCCGCGCCCGGGTATTGAAGCCGGCGTGCGCTGCCGTCACCATCAGCACCAGGTGCGACACCGACTGCGGGTAGCGCGCCGCGTGCGCCATGGCCACCATGCCGCCGTAGCTGGTGCCCATGCTCACAATCGGCCCCAGCCCCAGGTGGCGGCGCAGCGCCTCCATGTCTTCCACGTTTTCGTCTAGGTTGTACAGCCGCACATCGCCTCGCGCCGAGCGGCCCTGGCCCCGGTGGTCAAAGTAGACCAGCTGCAGCTGGTCGGCCAGCGGCCCAAAGCCTGCCTTCAGGTCGCTGTGCTCGCCGCCAGGGCCGCCGTGGATGACAAAGGCCGCCGGCTTCTCACGCATGCGCGGGCCATCGGGCACCAGGCCCATGCCGTCGATGTCAAAATAGATCTCGGTGTTGCGCAGGTGGGCGAGCATGGCGGTCCTTGGTGGGTGGGAAAAGAACACATCTTAGTCAGGGTGCTGGACCGCCACCCGGAACTGCTCGCCGAGGTGCGTGAACAGCCCTGAAAATAGGGATCAAATCGGACTCTAGCCCTTATGTGATAAGCATTTGTTGCTATCAAATTTGAGTTTCATTGCTGCTTAGAGGCGCATTCCAATGGCATGGCCCTCAGCAGTTGCCGCCATCGGGTCCCGCGCCAACAGGCAGTCGCCAATGCGGTGCACCGGTACACCGCTGTCATGAGTTGTGGTCGCTGTATCGCTGTGGCCCAGTTCATAGCCGCGCTGCGGCTGCTGTTTGGGCGCTTTCGGGCGTTGGCCGAGGTGCTTGACCCCCACATCAACGCCATCCGCATCATGGGCAGCAATCAGTGGCATGAACTGCGCTCGGTGATCATGCCCAGCGCCACCTCGCGGGTGATTACCGGCTTGAAGGTGTCGGTGCCCTATGCTTTGGTGGGCACCGTTATTGGCGAGCTCATGTCGTCCAACCGCGGTGCTATCTTCAACGAAGGCTTGGGCCGACTGGAGACCTTCTTTTTGCGCTGGCGATAGGTCGGCGCACCAGGTTCCGGACAAAGGCGATCCCTGGCGAAAGGTTGTTAAGCATTTTCATATCGTGCTACGATTTGAAAATGCTTTACGTTTAAATACCATGACCTCCGTTGCACTATCGCCAAAATTTCAGATCGTTATACCTAAGGACGTTCGTAAAGCGCTCAATCTTGTAGCGGGCCAGAGAATGGAAGCGCGCGTCGTTGGCGACCACGTGGAGTTGGTGCCCGAATTGCCCATCACGTCGATCCGAGGCATGTGCCGTGGCATCAACACCGATGTTCCTAATGATCCGGAAGTTAACCAGGGCCGCAGCCTATGAACGTGGTGGATTCCTGCGGATGGCTGGAATACATTGCAGACGGGCCGAATGCCTCTTTTTTTGAACCTGTACTGGCAGACCTGCCCAAACTGGTGGTGCCCGCCATCACGATCTATGAGGTGTGCAAGCGGATCTTGTTGCAGCGGGACCAAGTCGATGCTGACCGGGTCGTGACCGCCATGAGCCGCGGACAGGTCGTGCATTTGGACGCGCAGGGCTTGCGTCTGGCGGCTATGGCGGCCTTGCGTTACCAACTGGCCATGGCCGACGCCATCATTTGGCAGACCGCACAGGCACATGGTGCACAACTTTTCACTCAGGATGCAGACCTAAAAAATGCCCCGGGTGTGCAATACCGGGCGAAGGGCTGAATGCAGGTGTGGGCAGGACCCGGGCGGAGCAAAGCACTTTCCAAATCAGGCCCGAGCCATCGTGGTATTTTCGGGATTGCTCAGCAATTTTTTGTAACTTCGGAGAAATGCAATGGACCTTGGACTCAAAGGAAAGCGTGTGCTGGTCACCGGCGGCAGCAAAGGCATTGGGCGGGCGGTGGCGGAGGGCTTCGCGGCTGAAGGCGCCCATGTCTCGGTGTGCGCTCGCAATGCCGCAGAGGTGGCCGCCACAGTGGCTGCACTCAAGGGCATGGGCGTCCAGGCCTTCGGTCAGGCGCTGGATGTTGCCGATGCCGCCGCACTTGCCAAATGGGTGGCCGATAGTGCGGCGGAATTGGGCGGCATTGATGCGCTGGTGTGCAACGTCAGCGCGCTGGCCGTCGGCGATTCGGCTGAGACCTGGGACAAGTCTTTCCGGGTCGACATGATGCACAGTGTCAATGCGGTCGCGGCAGCCGTGCCATTTCTGGAAAAATCTGCCAGCGCGTCGATCGTGCTAATTTCCAGCGTGTCGGGCTTCGAGGTTGACTTTGCTGCCGGATCCTATGGCGCCATCAAGGCTGCCCTGATCCATTACGGCAAAGGCCTCAGCCGCCAACTTGTGGCCAAGGGCATACGCGTCAACGTGGTGTCGCCTGGCAACACCTATTTTGACGGTGGCATCTGGCAGACCATCGAGAAGAATGTGCCAGACCTTTACAGCTCGACCCTCAAGGTCAATCCCACGGGCAAGTTCGGCACGCCGCAAGAAGTGGCGAACGGCGTGGTGTTCATTTCCAGCCCGGTGGCGAGTCGCATCTCCGGGACCAACCTGGTGATCGATGGCGCGCTGACGGTCGCGGTCTAGGAGCACATCATGAGCGGCCACCACCACCATCATCATCAGCACACCATCCACCGTGAGCACATCCATCACGGCTGGAACAACGCGCTCCCACCCGCCCTGAGAATCGCACCCGGTGAGAGCATTCAGTTCGAGACCCTGGATGCCTCCTCGGGTCAACTCAACAAAACCTCCACCGCACAAGACCTGGCCAAGCTTGACCTTGGCCGGGTCAACCCGGTGACCGGCCCGGTGTACATCGATGGTGCCCAGCCCGGCGATGCACTCAAAGTCACGGTGCTGTCGTTTCGGCCTTCTGGCTGGGGCTGGACCGGCAACATTCCCGGTTTTGGGCTGCTGAGCGATCAGTTTCCGGACGCGCACCTTCACCACTGGCACTACGACCCCAACCTGGCCACCTCAGTGATGTACGGACCTGGCGGACGCGTGCCACTCAAACCCATGTGCGGAACCATTGGCGTCGCACCTGCAGAAGCAGGCCTTCACAGCATCATCCCGCCCCGCAACGTGGGCGGCAATATGGACATCCGGGATATTGCCGAAGGTACCGAGTTGTACCTGCCGGTCGAGGTCGCGGGCGCCATCTTTTCGGTGGGTGACACCCACGCGGCGCAAGGGGACGGCGAGGTCTGTGGCACGGCCATCGAAAGCCCTATTGACGTGGCGCTTAAGTTTGAGCTGATCAAGGGGGCCAATCTGCGCATGCCCCGGTATGTGACACCCGGCCCGGTGTCCAGACACCTCGACAGCAAGGGCTACGAGGTCACCACGGGGATCGGCCCGGACCTCATGACGGGCGCCCGTATGGCGGTTTCAGAAATGGTGGAGTTGTTGAGCCGACGCTACGGCTACGCGCCGATTGACGCCTACATGCTGTGCAGCGTCTGCGCGGACTTGCGCATCAGCTCCATTGTCGATATGCCCAACTGGGTGGTCTCCTTTTACTTCCCCCGGGTGGTGCTGGAGTAATTGCGCGGACGGTGGCCGTGACGCAAGCTGCAAAACCGACCCGGCGCGACTGCTTGCGGTCGCTGCTGGGCGGCACCTTGGGCGTGGGCGCCGCCCTGGCTAACGCGCAATCCCCAGCCCCTGGCGTGGAGGACGACACCTGGACGGACACCGCCCGCACGCGCGATGTGCCGGTCAGGGTCCGCTGGCCGCAGTCGGACCGGCTCAACACCGCTCTGCCGGTGGTGCTGTTCTCGCACGGCCTGGGAGGCACGCGCGATGGGGACACAGTGTGGGGTGAGGCCTGGGCCGCTGCGGGCTTTGTGGTGGTGCATATTCAGCACCCGGGCAGTGACCTGGCAGCGGTAAGCCGCACGGCCACCTCTTTCAGCGACAAAGCCGGCCTGCGAGCCGCTGCCGGCGCCGCACAGCTGTTGGCACGATTGCAGGACGTGGGTTTTGTGCTGAGCCAGATTAGCCTGCGCCATGCAGCACAGCTGGGGCGCTGGGCCACAGTGCGCCCCAGCGCGGTCGGTATGAGCGGCCACTCCTTCGGAGCCCACACGACCTTGGGCATGGCCGGCCAACGTTACCCGGGTTTCGAGGGCATCAGCGAGCCACGGCTGGCGTCTTTCATCGCTTTCTCCCCCACCGTTCCCTTGGTCGGAGACGCTCAGCAAGCCTTCGGCCGCTTGAGTCGACCGGTGTTGATGCTCACCGGCACACGAGACGAGGATGTGCTGGGTAACGGCGCCACACCTGACAAACGCATTGCCGTGTTCCCAGCCCTGCCCGCCGGCGGTAAAGCCCAGCTGGTGCTTCAGGATGCGGACCACATGACCTTTGGCGGTCAAACCGGTCGCGCCGCCGAGATCGTGCCGCGCGAGTCTGTGACGCGGGACCAGCAGGCACGCGACCACGCGCTGGTGGCCGCCATAACGACCGACTGGTGGCGCTCCACACTGTTGGACGACGCGGCAGCGCATGCCCGGCTTATTGCACCAGTCGGACTTGGCCCGGGCGACCGTTGGCAGCAGAAATAACTGGCAGATCGACCACAGGCTGCAGGCACGCAAAAAGCTGCGCAGGGTGGCCATAGCCAGTGGGCGGCCTGCCAATGGTTGCGGTCCGTGGTTGCCACCCTAAAATCCGGCCACTGGGCTTGCTGACTTATCGCTCGCCCATAGCCTCTGCCACCGCACCCGGAGACCAAGCCATGCGCACTGAACCCTCTGCCCAATTGCTGACCGAGATGCGGGGCCCTGTGCTGTGGCTCACGATCAACCGTGAGGACAAGCGCAACGCGCTCAACCCGCCGGTGCTGGCCGGGCTGACCGAGGCGCTGGCCAGTGCCAACCGCAACCGCGAGGTGCGTGCCGTGGTGATCACCGGGGCTGGCAGCCGGGCGTTTTGCGCGGGTGCTGACTTGCAAAGCGGCAATTCGTTCAAGTTCGATTATTCCGAACCCCACGTGGGCTTTGCCAACCTGTTCCGCCAGGCCAAGCAGTCCACCGTACCGCTGATTGCCCGTGTCAACGGCGCCTGCATGGCCGGGGGCATGGGCATCATGGGCATGTGCGACATGGTGGTGGCCGCGCCGCAGGCCATCTTTGGTCTGCCAGAAGTGAAAGTGGGTATTTTTCCGGCGCAGGTGCTTAGCGTGATCGGTAACCTGCTGCCCCGCCGCGTGCTGGCTGAGATGTGCCTGACCGGCGAGCCGCTGAGCGCGGCGCAGGCGCTGGAATATGGTCTTATTAATTACATCCGCGAAGACCTGGACGCAGGTGTGGACTGGCTGTTGGACCGCATGCTGGACAAGTCGCCCGCGGCCATTCGGCGCGGGCTCTACACCATGAAGAAAATCGAAGCCATGGCCTTCGAAGAGTCAATGTCTTTCACCGAGAGCCAGATTGGCCTGTTTGCGCTGACCGAAGACGCGGCGGAGGGCCAACTGGCGTTCCGCGAGAAACGTAAACCGGTCTGGACCGGCCGGTAGCCGAACCATGGCAGACCACACACAGGCTGATCGAGTTGTCCGCATTGGCGGCGCGTCGGGCTTTTGGGGCGACAGCAGCCTGGGCGCGCCGCAGCTGGTGGGCAGCGGGCAGATTGACTACCTGGTGTTCGATTACCTGGCCGAACTCACCATGTCCATCCTGGCCGGCGCCCGGCTCAAAAAGCCCGAGCTCGGCTATGCCACCGACTTTGTGGCAGTTGCCATGAAAGCGGTGCTGCGCGAGGTGGTAGGCCGCGGCATCCGCGTGGTGAGCAATGCCGGGGGTGTCAATCCGCAGGGCTGCGCTGCGGCACTTGCAGCATTGGCCGCCGAGCAAGGCGTGCCCCTGACAATTGCCGTGGTGCTGGGCGACGACGTGCTGCCGCTGCTGCCGCAGCTGCGCGAGGCCGCAGACCCGGTGCGCGAGCTGCAAAGCGGTGCGACATTGCCAGCGCAAGTGTTGACCGCCAACGCCTATTTGGGTGCTTTGCCAATCAAGGCCGCGCTGGATGCTGGTGCCCAGGTAGTCATCACCGGCCGCTGCGTCGATTCAGCAGTGACACTGGGCGTGCTGATGCACGAGTTTCGCTGGCGCCAGACCGATTACGACGAACTGGCCGCGGGCAGCTTGGCCGGCCACATCATCGAATGCGGCTGCCAGGCCACCGGTGGCCTGCACACCGACTGGGACAACGTGCCAGACTGGGCCAACATCGGCTACCCCATCGTCGAATGCCGCGCCGACGGCAGCTTTAACTGTACCAAGCCCGCCGGCACCGGCGGCCTGGTGACGCCAGCAGTGATCGCCGAGCAGATGCTGTACGAGATTGGCGACCCGGCCCGCTATATCCTGCCCGACGTGGTGTGTGATTTCACCCAGGTCACGCTGGCGCAGGTCGGCGAACACCGGGTGGCGGTGCGTGGTGCGCGTGGTTACCCGCCGACCGAGAGCTACAAGGTCAGCGCCACCTACATGGCGGGCTTCAAGGCCTCGGCCCAGCTCACCATTGTGGGCTTTGACGCGGTGGCCAAGGCCCGGCGCACTGGTGACGCGATTGTGGAGCGCACCTCGCTCATGTTGGCCAAGCTGGGGCTGCCAGCCTACACCGCCACGCACATCGAGGTGCTGGGTGCCGAATCGTGCTACGGCCCGCATGCCACAGCGCAGCACACCCGCGAGGCGGTGCTGCGCCTCACGGCCACCCATGCACGCAAGGAAGCGCTGGACCTGATGGCCCGCGAGGTGGCGCCGGCCGGCACCTCCTGGGCGCCCGGCACCACCGGCGCAGGCGGCGGTCGGGCATCAGCATCCCCCTCTATCCGGCAATACGCCTTTCTGTTGCCCAAAACACTGCTGAACCCGGTGGTGCTGATGGATGGCACGGAGATGCCGGTGCCACAACCCGCAGGCATTGCCGCTGTGGCACGCGAATCTGCGCCAACACCCGTTGCCATTGCCATTGCCGTTGCCGTGCCAGACGTGGCAGCCCACCCCAGTGAACTGCGCGAGGTGCCGCTGATTCGCCTGGCCTGGGCGCGCAGCGGTGACAAGGGCGACATCTCTAACATCGGCGTCATTGCCCGCGCGCCCACCCTGCTGCCACTGCTGCGCGCGCAGCTCACCGAAGGTGCGGTGGCGGCCTTTTTGGCGCACCTGGTCAAAGGCCGAGTGACGCGCTTTGAGGTGCCCGGCATCAACGCCTTCAATTTTGTCTGCGAGCAGGCCTTGGACGGCGGTGGCATGAGCTCCCTGCGCAATGACGCGCTGGGCAAGGGCATGGGCCAGATCCTGCTGTCCATGCCAATCCAGGTGCCCATCGCGCTGCTGGCGCAATGTCGGCTGGGCTGAACCGGACACGCTCCAAACTGACACCAGCCCAGCTGGGACCACCCTACAAGGCGACCACCACGGCAGCCCCTCTCGTATTTACAGTCACCAGGGGAAACCCTTGGTAGACACCTGTATCGATAATGCAAATAATTGTGGCGGACCAAGTTGTGCCTTCCTCCTGAAAGCACATTGCCGCACCGGAAACGATCCGCTCAAGCGACAACGACCACTTCCAGTTAGGAGGACGCCATGATTGACGACAAAGATGTACAGCGCTACCAACGCGATGGTTTTATTGTTGTGCCAGATGTTTTGTCAGCCCAAGACATTGACGACCTTCGCCGCGTGACCGACGAGTTGGTAGAGCACTCCCGCCAGGCGACGGCACATACGGACGTGTTTGACCTGGAGCCGGGGCACTCGGCCCATCAGCCTCGTCTGCGCCGTATCAAGTCGCCACACCTGCGGCATGAGGTGTATGCCCGCATGGTTCGTCACCCTGCTGTTGTGTCGATACTGTGCCGCCTTTGGGGCCCCAACGTACGGTTTGATACGTCCAAGCTGAACCTCAAGGCCGCTGGATTCGGTTCGCCCGTGGAGTGGCACCAAGACTGGGCTTTTTACCCACATACCAATGACGATTTGGCCGCAGTGGGCTTCATGATCGACGACTTCACACCGGACAACGGCTCAATGCTGGTGATTCCGGGTAGCCATACCGGCCCCGTGTATGACCACAATTCCCACGGTATTTTCGTTGGAGGTATTGACCCTTCCCACAAGGATATCAACTTTTCCAAAGCAGTGATGTGCACTGGTAAGGCGGGTTCGATCACGGTTCACCATGCTCGCCTGTTGCATGGGTCGTCAGCCAACATATCGGGTCAACCGCGACGCTTCTTGCTGCACCAGTACCGTGCGGGAGACGCGTGGCCTATCGTCCATGCCCCCACTTCCTGGGATGCCTGGAGCTCGCTGTTGGTCGCCGGGCAGGAGACGCTGGAGCCGCGCATGACGAACGTGCCGGTGCGCCTACCTTATCCAGGATCGGGGCGTGCCGAGACGATTTACGAGAAGCAGCTTGATTTGGACAATCGCTACTTCCAAAGCGCCGAGGAAGCTGCCAGAGCAACGAACTGACGACGGCTACCCTATTCTGCTCAAAGAAGGCCTAGCCTACAACGCATAGGCTACGGGCTTGCCCTTGTCAGCTCAGGCCGTGTGCGGAAAGAAAGCTTTGCGCGCCTGCGCGTCCATTTCGGACTTGAACGTGTACTGCGCCTTGAGCGCGTCGACGCGTTGTGCTGCTGGCCGGGCGTTGATTTCGTCCAGCAGACGTTTGACGTTGGGCAGTTTGGCCATAGCGTCGTCACCCAGTACCAGATGCGCCGCCCGAGCCCAGCCCCACAGCGCCATGTCGACCAGCGAGTAACAGTTGCCAACCATATGGCTTTGCTTCGACAGGTGGGCGTCGACGATGTTCCAGTGCCGCCAGGCCTCGAAGTTGTAACGCTCGATGGCATAGGGTATGGGCTCTGGCGCGTAACGCTTGAAGTGAACCGCCTGGCCGCTGTAGGGCCCGATGCCGCTGGCCACGAACATCAGCCATGACAACATTTCGCCACGCGCCTGCGGCGTGTTTGAGGGCAAGAACTGGCCGCTCTTTTCAGCCAGGTACAGCAGGATCGCGTTACTGTCAAAAACCACCACGCCGTCGTCCACGATGGCAGGCACCTTGGCGTTCGGGTTGATCGCGGTGTATGCCGGCTCGTGTTGCTCCCCTTTGCGCGTGTCCACCGGAATAATCTCGTAGGGTAGACCGGACTCTTCCAGGAACAGCGCCACTTTGGCTGGGTTGGGTGCAAGGTTGAAGAAAAACTTGATCATGGTGTCTTCTTTCAAGGTTGGGTCTGGCTGCCTATTGTCGGCGCAACACCAGCGACGTCATCTGACTTCAATGCGGCTCCTGAAACGACTCTAACAACACTACACAGACCACCCTACAGGCGCGAGAGCGGTGCGAGAACAAAAAAAGAGACGCGGGTAAACCCGGCCCCCAAATTTATCGATAAAGACAAGAAATCAGCATTTTGTCGATAAAATTTATTTTCCTAATAGGAGATCTTCCCATGAAACGTTTTTTTGCTGGCCTGTTGAGCGGCCTGTGCATGCTGGCCAACAGCTACGCCGCCTTTCCTGAAAAGCCGATCCGTTTCGTGGTCGCTTTTGCGCCGGGCAGTTCCACCGACATCGTGGCCAGGCTGATCGGCGAGCAGCTGTCGGTCGCCTTGGGGCAACCGGTGATCGTGGAGAACAAGCCGGGCGCCGGGGGCAACATTGCCACCCAGGGCGTGATGAACGGGCCGGCCGACGGCTACACACTGCTGTTCCACAGCGTGGCCTACGCGGTCAACCCGACACTGTTCGGCAATGCCGGCTATGACGCGGTCAAAGACTTGCAAGCGGTGGCACTGGCGGGCTTCACACCCAACTTGCTGTATGTGCACCCGGATGTCAAAGCCAACACGCTGCCGGAGTTGCTGGCGCTGGCACGCAGCGGCAAGCTCGCTTACGCGTCGTCAGGCAACGGCACCACCACGCACCTGGGTGCTGAATGGCTGTTTCGCGGGCTGGCCAAGGTGGATGTGACGCACGTGCCGTTTCAGCCGGCTGCGGCCACCAACGCGGTGGTCAGCGGGCAAGTGCCGATTGCCTCGACCTCAATGCCCCCTGCGGTCCCTTTTGCCAAAGCTGGCAAGGTACGCCCGATTGCCGTGATGTCGCTCAAGCGCAGCCCGGCCCTGCCTGATGTGCCAACAGTGGCCGAGCTGGGCTTCAAAGACTTTGAAGCCAACACCTGGTTTGCCGTGTTCGCCCCCGCCAAGACGCCGACTGCCGTGCTGGACTTGCTCAACGCCGAGATTAACAAGGCCCAGGCCGTCAAATCGGTGCAGGAGCGCTTTGTAAATCTGTCGCTCGAAGCCGGTCGTATGGACCGACCCACGCTGCGCCGCTATGTCGAGGGCGAAGTCGGCAAGTGGGGCCAGTTGGTCAAGGAATTGAACATCAAAGTCGAGTAACTTTGGTCCGGTTCAATTCGATAGTTTCAAACAACCCAATCAGGACAAGCGATGCGTTTTGCAAGTTACACCACTGGCGGTAGCTCTGGCTGGGGGCTGCTGGTTGACGGCGGCGTGCTCGATGGCCGGCAACTCGGCGAGGGCCTTCCGCCCACGCTGCGCGAATTCATTGCGCAATGCGCGGCCCAACCGCAGCTGCTGGCCGATGTGGCCGCCCGAGCCAAGTTGGCCACGCCCAGCCCGCTGGGCGCTGTGACGCTGGCGCCTTGCGTGCCCGACCCCGGCAAGATCATTTGTCTGGGCGTGAACTATGTGGACCATGCCAAAGAGGGTGGCAACGCCATCGCCGATTTCCCGGCGTTCTTTTTGCGTTGCAACACTTCGTTGCTAGCGCACGGCGCGCCCTTGCAGGTGTCACCCACCTCTGACAAGCTCGATTTCGAGGCCGAGTTGGCCGTGGTGATCGGGCAGCGCACACGCTTTGTATCCGAAGCCGATGCGCTGAACTCGGTGTTCGGCTATGCCTGCTTCAACGACGGCTCTTACCGCGACTACCAGCGCAAGGCCAGCCAGTGGACCATCGGCAAGAACTTTGACGCCAGCGGCGGCTTTGGTCCGTGCCTGGTGACCGCCGATGAACTGCCCGCAGGGGGTGTGGGCCTGCGCATCCAGTCCATCTTGAATGGCAAGATCATGCAAGATGCCAATACCAGCGACATGGTGTTTGGCGTCGCACGGACCATCGCTTTGCTGTCCCAATGCCTGACCCTTGAGCCTGGCGACGTGCTGGTCATGGGCACACCCGGTGGCGTGGGCTATGCCCGTACGCCGCCGGTGTGGATGAAGGCTGGCGACACCATTGACATCAGTATTCAGGGCATCGGCGTTCTCTCCAACCCGGTCACCGCATGAGAGACATCGACCTCACCAACATCACCGAGGCTGCCGCGCAGACCTTCCAAGGGCTGCCGGACGCTCGGCAGCGGGTTTTGGTGCAAGCACTGGTCAAATCGCTACACCAGTACGCCAAGGACACCCAGCTCACGCACGCCGAGTGGCGAGCCGCGCTGATGTTCTTGCACAAGGTTGGGGACATCTCCAGCGACAAGCGCAGCGAGTTCTCGCTGTTGTCCGATGTGATGGGCTTGTCGAGCATGGTGGATCTGCTGGCTTCGGATCCATCAGCCACGCCGGGTAGCGTGCTCGGGCCCTTTCATGCTTTGGGTTCGCCCTGGCTGAGCAACCCCGCTGATTTAATCGGCGCCAATGAAGGCCAGCGCGTGCTGCTGCGAGCCAGCGTGTGTGACACTTCAGGGCAGCCCTTGCCAGCGGCCACCATCGACTTCTGGCAAAACGCGGCCAATGGCCTTTATTGGCAGATCGACCCCAGCCAGCCCCCCGACAACCTGCGCTGCCAGCTCAGGGTGTCGGCTGAAGGCCGATTCGAAATTGCGACCATTCGCGCAGTGCCCTATGAAATTCCGACCGACGGCCCGGTCTGGCTCGATCTGGTGCAACCGGCTGGGCGCAGCGCCTGGCGGCCGGCGCACTTTCATTTGATCGTCTCGGCACCGGGTTACCGCACCTTGGTGACTGAATTGTTTGACGCTGAAGACCCCTACCTCGATAACGATGTGGTTTTTGGCGTGCGCGACGCGCTGGTGGGCCGCTACCAGGATGTGATCGATCCGCAAGCCTGTTCACGCATCGGGCTTACCGGTACCACGGTACCGGTGATGAATGTCGACATTCGCCTGGCTGCTGTCTGACCAATAAACTCTGGCCACACCATTCAAAACGCTAACCTGAACCAAATGATCTGGCGCGTGGCCGAGCAGATCAGCAAGCTCTCCGAGGCCTTTGAGCTGATGCCCTAGGGCGGGTCAGGCGGTGTGGCCACCGTCCCGCGCTTCCTTGGCCACCAGGGTGGCGGTGCGCGTGTAGTGCTGCACCAGCATCTGCACGGCCTCGTCGGCCTTGCCGCCAATAGCAGCTTCAAAAATGGCCACATGCTCGGCGTGCACGTTGCGCGAGCTGAAACTCTGCCCTGCAGCCACCTGCCTGAAGCGGTAAGCCTCGTCCGCCAGGTTTGCGCAAAAATTGAGCAACCAGCGCGACGGGCAACGCGCCAAGAGCGTCCGGTGAAAGTCGCGATGCAGCGATTCCCACGCCGGGTTGGGTACATACTGGGTGTCGGCCAATGAGCGTGGGGTGCGCGACAGTTGGTGTACCAGCAGCACCAGCGCATGCTCCCAGTCGGAATCGCGCGCCTGGATGGAATCGCGCAGGGCCAGACTCTCCAGCCGGGCCCGGGTCTCGGCCAGCGTTGGCAGTTCATCCCACTTCAGCGCCGAGACGCTAAAGCCGCGCTGGTCGGTCCGGTCGACCAGGCCCTCGGCTGACATCCGGCTGAGCGCCTCGCGCAGGGGGCTGGCACCGACCTTGTAGCGCTGGCTGATGGCCTCCACCCGCAGCTTGCTGCCCGGCTCGAGGATGCCGTGCGTGATGTCCCAGCGCAATTGCTCGTAGACGGCGCTGGCGCGGGTGATGCCGCCAGCGCCATTGCCAGAAGACTCCAAGGGTGGCTTGCGTGCCATGGGTGGTGGGGTTGAGGATGGTTGGAGCCAACGCCCCAGAGCTTGATTAATCGATTAATTGAAGTTTATCGCAACCCCGAGCAAAACCCCCTGGTTTTGGCTACTCTCCGCGGTACTCTGAATGTGCAGAGAGCGCCCGTGATTGTGCAAGTGGTCGTCCCTGTTGACGACCGCCACATGTTCCCATCCGCCAATGTCTCGGTCACCGTCGCGGGCCGGAAACTTGCCAATCCACAAGGAGCCCTCTGCCTCGGTGAAATTTGCTTTCGGGCGCGCTCCACCCAGGGATGCGCCTGGCGCCACCAACACGGTTAGCCACTTGCGCAGCGCGTCAAGGTCGTCGATATGCCTGCCACTGAGTTGGTAGGCGACGGCCTCTAGCTCAAACCCATCGGGCCTGATCGGCGTGAGCTGCCCGAGCGCTTCTATTTCTTCGGGCAGAGACGCTAAAGCTCGCCCAGCGGCGCTTTCTGATGTTTTGTGTCAAATCGGGCTCTAGGCATCGTATTCATTGGGCTTATAGCTATGATTTTGGTAGCGTTGGCCACTGGTTGCGGGATCAGGTCTTGAAACGCTCAAAAAATTGAGCAGGTGAGAGTATTTCTACCCCCTTGTAGGACTTCACGTCCTTCAAATCCGGGTCGCCTGAAATCAGGATTGCTGCGCCAGAATCGATGGCAAGCCCAATGAACTTGTCGTCGGTTTTGTCACGACTCACCGACACTGCGGTGGGTGCTTCATAGCGCTGGATTGATTGAGCAATCTGCACCAGATGGCGTAATCGGCCAGCATCACCGAAATAGGGGTCAAATTTGGGCCGTGCAATCCGTGTGTCTAGCTCATGCCAAGTTTCCTGATTCTGGGCAATCACGAAATGCTCGACAGCCAGCGCCAGGACTTGGGCGGTCTTTGATTGTGGGAGCAAGCCCGCGCTGATCAAGACATTGGTGTCTATGACGATGTACGCAGGCTTAGTCTTCATTGAGCAGACGCGTTACATCGTCTTCTGTCAAGCCCTCCTCGGCCGCTTGATTGCTCATTTTCCCGAGGTGTTGGCGCATCGCCTCTCCCGCATCTTTGCCACGAAGCGAATAGCTCTCGCTGATCAGCGCAGCAACATGCAAGGGAATGGTTTGGGTAGTTGCCTTGTAGTCTTCGTAAGACATGACGACAGCCACAGGTCGGCCTCGGCGGGTGACTGCGATAGGCTGTCGCTGGGATGCGTCAATGAGTGTTCCAAATTGGCTTTGGGCAGCAAGAGAGGTCATTGTGAGCATGTTCATCGCTCCATATATTAGGTGTTACACCCATAATAGCTGTTTCAAACTCTATATCAATTCTAACCTGCCTTCAAACTATTCCCCAACTTTCGGCCTTTCTGGCCGTAACGCTGGAGGTGCACTTCATGGTTCCTGACAGCGACGACAGGCGCTACGCGTGTCGGCGCCCTGGGAAATTGACCTTGCTGCTCTCGCGGTGCTCAGGCCAGTCGGCCTATTTTTTGCCGAGCATCTGCCAAGTGCGTATGCAGCGCCTCCAGGCAGGGTTGGAAGGCCGCACTGAACCGGGTATCGCTAAGCAATCCAGCCAGATAGGTCTGCGCCAGCTCACGTGCCGCCCGCCAGCTTGCCCCATCCACAGCCGGATGAATGTGCGCGGATGACACCCTATCTATCACCACACCGCCTGCGGTGGGGCTGAAAGCCATGGGCAGCATGTCATAGGCAGGGCTTAAGGCATAGGGTCTTCCCTGGTCGCTCACAAACGACAGGTTACCGGCGTGCATGTCGGTATTGCCAATCAGGGTCCCAAAGGCGTACAGCAGTGTCGCGCCCTCATGCGCCTGTGCGGTGATGACCTTTTGTCTGGCCAGCTCAGCCGTCACTACCGGCCACGGTGCCGTCGCTTTCCCGACAAATTCCCCATCCAGAGCAGCCAATGACATCAGGGCACGTCGGCCAAGAGCGCCGACCCGGTCAAACCGGTCTAGCGCCAAAAAACGTTGCACCCCAACGTCCACCACATTTGATACAGCCGTTGGCACCCCAGCTGCAGCCAGCGTCTGCAAAGCCAGATGCTCGGCCAGCAGCAAGTCGCGCCAGCGTGCCGCAATGGGGTTGTCATCGGCGACTGAAAACTTGACCAAAACATGGCCTCTGTCGGCCCAAGTACAAAACTTGGGCTGCTCGCCGCCCGCTGATGACCAAGTTTCCCCTGCGGTGAGCGCCTCAGTTGCCAGGTGCGGGTAATGGTGGGCACCCGCCGCCACAGGTGCAGTGGCGTTGACGAACCGGTCCCGGGCCAGATCTCCCAGCAGCACATTGCCAACCGCGTCGCCCCCGCAGAGCAACAGGGCACGCAGTGCATCGGTGTCACGCCAGTGCCGAACGTCAGAAGGCAAGCCCAAGCTGGTTGCATGTTGACGCGCATAGGCGCGCCCAAGAAAACCTTGGGGACGCATGTCGGTTAACCACCAGGGCAAGCCAGCGTGATAGCTGGTCTGACCATTAGCGTCCCGCATCACAAATCCGTCGGGCCTGACCGGCGTGAGCTGCCCCAGCGCTTCGATTTGGCCCGCTGCATTGACACGGTAGACCGGCATGTCGGGCAGTCCCCGAAAATTGTCCCGCAGCGCGTACTGCGTGGAACGTGCAGCGCCCCATGTAACGATTTCTCCATGCATGGACGCCAAATCTCGCGCCAGGGTCGGTCGGGTGACGCCAAGGCCAGTACACAAGGCGCCTGAGGGAACGGGGCCTGCCGCCAGCGCGGTACGGATTTGGGCAATGCGGTCCATGGTGAGACGCCTATAAACAATTTATGTAACGATATTTATTACAATTTTATCTGGCTGCGGGGTTTACTGCAGAGGCTCACCGCTATTTGAAGTCAAATCGGGCTCTAGCCCCCGTATTCATTGGGCTCATAGCTATGATTTATATAGCGATTACGGCGTGTTAGGCACATCTTTACCGCAGTCGCTCCCCGCTTGACGACAAGCTTGGCTGAATCTATGAGCGGCCTATGACCTGCAGGGCGCCGACCGGGTGGCACCCAATTACCCCTGCCACAGCGCTGGCCGAGCACTGGCTGACAGAATCCAGCCCATGGATTCTTTGTCACAGATTGCGCTGGGCGCTGCCGTCGGTGTCGCCGTCATGGGCCGGCGAACCGCCGTGTGGAAGGCCGCCGCCTGGGGCGCGGTGGCCGGCACTCTGCCGGACCTCGATGTCATCATCGACCATGGTGACCCATTCGCAACATGGTTCTGCACCGGGCCGAGACCCATGCCCTGTTCTGGCTCACGCTGTTCTCGGTGCCGTTTGCGGCGCTGGTCGCCAGGCTTAATGGCGAGTGGTCCATGTGGCGGCGCTGGTGGCTGGCCATGTGGCTGGCACTCGTCACGCACCCACTGCTGGACGCGATGACGGTGTACGGCACGCAGCTCGCGCTGCCGTTCTCGAATCATCCGTATGGCGTGGGCAGCGTCTTCATCATTGATCCGCTGTACACCGTGCCGCTGCTGGTCGGCGGCATTTGGGCCCTGGTCAGCCGCGGTGGCAGACGCGGGTTGGCGGCCAATGCCGTGGGACTGGCCATCAGCACCGCGTACCTGGGCTGGACCTTCGCTGCCCAGCAACACGTCGAGAACATCGCGCGCGCGTCACTCGTGCAACAAGGGCTGCAAGCTGAGCGGTTGCTGGTATCACCCACCGCCTTCAACTCGCTCTTGTGGCGCGTACTGGTGATGGAAGGTGGCAATTACCACGAAGGTTTTTATTCCTTGCTCGATACCGATCGCACCGTCCGGTTCGATCGCTTCGACCAAGGCGCTGCGTTGGAGCGCGAACTGCCGCCCATCGACGGCGTACAGCGCATCGCGTCGTTCAGCCATGGTTTCTACAAGTTGCATCAGGACGGCTCGAGCGTCTTGATCACCGACCTGCGCATGGGCCAGGAACCGGCCTATGTCTTCGCCTTCGCAGTGGCGCAGCGGCTCAGTCCGCCGGTGCCTTTGGCCCGGATCGAGCAGATCGCGGCCCGACCCGACCTTGCGCGTGGGCTGCCCTGGTTGTGGCGGCGCGCACTGGGCGAGCCGCTGCCGCCGCCACGCTGAGAACGCGCTGCCTGATCGTCCGTACGGATAACCTTCAGCGGCCTATTCGGCGGGCGTTACCCGATTTCAAACAAGCTCGTGACCCAGCGCCTTTAGCTTGCTGGCCAGATGGGCAATGTGGGCCGGCCCCACCTCACAGCAACCGCCCACGATCGTTGCCCCCATCCCCACCCACAGCATTGCAAACTCGGCATATTTCTCAGGCGTCATATCGTGGCGGTGGGTCAGTTCCTTGACTGTCGGCGCATCTTTCAGGAAATTCTCTGAGATATGGGTGAAGCCATTGGCATAGGCGCCAAAGGGCAGGCCCAGCGCCTTCAGCGCGCCCAAAGTCGCCGCCATCGCCTCGGGAACCGAGCAATTGGCCAGAACCGCCGCCACCGGATAGCGCGCCACCACCGCCGCCAGACCCGAGACCGGCTCGCCCGAGCGCAGCTTCGTCCCGTCATGATCATCAACCGAGACCGACAGCCACTGGCCGCCCCGAGGCTTGCGCCCCTTTGGCCACGGCTTCTGCCATCGACAGCGAGGCCATGGTCTCGCACAGGATCATGTCCACATGCGGCCCCAAAATCCGCGCCACCTCGGCATATTTCGGCGCAGCCACCTCGACCGGTTCGGCCAGATCGGGTCGATAGGAGGCCTTCAGCGGCCCGATCGACCCTGCAATCCGCACGTTCTTTCGTTGACCCTTAGCCTCATGAGCCTCGACCAGGGCGCGCAAGTGCAGCGCATGGAAGAGGTGATCCAGGTCGACGCGTTCCAGCCGGTCGTGATGGATGGCATAGGTGTTGGTTGTGGCCACCGTGGCCCCGGCGTTGAAGTAATCCTCGTGGATCTCGCGCACCATGCCGGGGTGGTCGATCATGACCCGCGTCGCCCACAAGGGCGTCGGCTCGTCGCCCGACCGCGCCAGCAGTTCTTGCCCCATTCCGCCGTCCAACAATGTGATCTTGGCCATGTCGCTCTCCTGCTTTTTTCTGCACCATCTACGCCGTATGCCTGAAGTTTAAGGGTTTGATCGGAGGTCTCCGATGGGCCACGCCCGGCCATGGATGACGAAACCGTCCCTGCCCCGGAGTTTGGCCTTTCCCCCGGCGCCATCTCGGACAACCTGCGAGGCGCTGAAAAGCTCAACGCGAAGACGATTCAAAAGGAAAATGCGCCGCTGGCGATGGCTGCATGACGGACACTGGGCAGAAAAGGGCGCTGCGGTGCTGGGCATGGCGCAGTACTGATGGGCCTAAGGGTCTGCTGGCAACGGCAAGCCTCGCGGATTGCCGTAATGCACGAAGCTCAACGCAAATTGGGCAGCCGACCCAGCCGCAAGAACTGGGTTTCTCCATTGGTGCCATCGACGCCGTCGTTGTCGGTAATAGCGAACGCGTTGCCGGCTGCGTCGACCGCAAAACTCTCCACCTTGTCAAGCACAATGCCTCGCGGCTTTTGCAGATCAGGCACCAGGTCACGCACCATGCGCTTGCTGACCACCGGCACTTGACTGGCGCCCACTGCTGCAGGCACCAGGCCTGCCACAGAAAACGCGCGCAGCGTCTTGAGTGATTTGTCGCCAAACTGGTTGTCGCGCTCGATCACCACAAATTCATTGGGGCCGACTGCGGTTATTTCTGACAAACCGACCCAGCTGTCCGCTGCCGTGGTTTTGTCCAGCGGGTAGTGCAACACACCCCATGCCTTGCTAGAGGGCTGGTATCGCAATATTTTGGTGAAGCCTTGAGGATCGTTTTTCCATTCGCGTTGTACTGCAATCCACACCACCTCGTCTGCGCCGGCGCCAGTGCGGGAAACACCTTCAAATCCAAAACGCACCGCCTGGCTGGCCAGTGCTTCTGGCAGTTCAATTTCTTCCTCTACTTCGCCCTTGGCCGAAACACGCAATAGCAAGTTTTTCGCGGTGCTATCTTTTTTGGCTGGGTCACCTTCCGACGCGATCCAGAAACTGCCGTCCGCACGCTGGGAAATGCCTTCTGCATCGTAGCTGGCAGGCTTGCCGCCCTTGGTGACGGTGATCTCGTTGGTAATGAGCGCCGGGGTGACGTTGGCATCAATTTGCAAAATGCGGGTGGTTGAGTAGGCGCTGTCCGTCACTGCCCACAAGTGGCCCGGCTGCTGAATATCTGCCGAAGTTCCGGAGATGGCGCCCCAGGCGATGGGCGTGCCTGCCGGCGTATCTTTGGATATTAATGTCGGGTAGTTGGCAGGCGCGTTGCTTCGCTGGTAAATGGATACAGAGGCGCGTGCTGCACCGTCTGTCTCTGAGGCCACGACCAAGAGATTGCGCTGCGCAATAGCCAGCAGACCCTCCGGACCTGTGCCCGCGGGCAGCGCTTGCAAGAACTTAGGTTCCTTGCTGGGACCCAGATCCAACCACACGCTAATGAGGGAAGAGCGCTCCGAGCCGATAAAGATCAGACGGTCTTTGCCGAATACGCCCACTTCTGCGCTCTCGGGCTCATTGCCCTTGGCGGCAGAACGACGCTCGGGGTAGTGGCCCAGACGGATGGCCAGGTGGTCCAGCACGGCGCCACTGTCGAACTCCACCTTACCGTCAATATTGATGATGGAAAAACTGCGGGAACCCCCTTTGTAATCGCCCTCGTTGGCCGTTACAAAACGAGTGTCATCGAGCCATGCCACCGCATCGGGCTCACGCAGAACGCCCGTGGTGGATTCCGAGGGATTGATGACGCCGTCGCGCTTGAGATCGACTTGCTTTAAGTTGACCGAGCCCGCCGAGAAGTGGCGCACTACCTGGCGCTTGGCCACGTCGATGAGCACAAGGTGGTTATTTTCTTGCAGCGACACCACGGCCATGCCTTTGGCATTGACTTTGACAAACTCGGGTTCCGGGTCGGTGGGGGCGATCGCTGCCAGACCCGTCAGGTCGATGGGATGCGCTCCGGTGCAGTCGGGAACGCCGTTTTTAATCGGAAGAATCGTGACATTGCCAGCGGGCAGTTGGGGAATGGCGCCTTTGTTGAGTGCTTCGTCACGCTGGTTTTCCATCACCACGACGATGTTGCGGCCCATTTTGTCGAGTGCCACCGAGTCCGGCTGGCCCTGCAGATTGCATTTGTCAATGACTTTGCGGGTGGCGATATCGATAGTCACCAGGTGACCCTCGGGCTGATAAAAAAGCTTGGAGGCATCGACTGCCGCCATGATTTTGCCGCCCAAGATAACCACCGAGGTGGGCTCACCGTCTACCGGTATAAAACCAGCCGGCTGCGGGCTGGCCGGGTTGGTAATGTCAATCAGGCCGATGCCCTGCTGTTCGCCGTCGGTGTAGGCCAAAAGGCGGCCGTCTTCACTGGCTGCGATGATTTCAGCAATCGACTTTTTGCTGACCGCGCGGCCTGCGGGTACGTTGCGAAATGCTTCAAAGGTGGCAATTCGGTTGAAATTCTCGGTCTGCCCTTGTGCATGTACGGGCAAATAGGCTTGCGCACACGCGATGAGCATTGCAGCCGGAATGAAAGTTTTGATCCGATTCATAAGATTTACCTTTTGGTTTTTATCGCCAATTGACCACATTGGTTTAACCTTCAAAGGTAGCAAGCAAATATTACATTTCCGTGACTTGGTTGTGAAGTGGTCAACGTCCTAAAACGTGCCATCTATACCGGCCGGATCAGGCCAAAGGTGTCGATGAAATGCAGGCTGTGGCCGACGCGTTGAGTCTGATGGCCAACGTCCATTCACACAAATCCGTACCCAGTAGTCACACAAAACTGACCCTGCGTTAACAAAGGATTGGGTGCTGTCGTAGAGGAAGGTAAATGTGTCACTGCCGTTTTCCAGGACAAGCAAAACGTCCCCGAGGCCATATGGGTGCTGGACTTCAGGATTGCTACGCAGACCGCTCGGATGTCTGCGCTGCCTGGAGACGCGCTGCATGGGGCCTTCTCTAAAGCCATTCATTTGATGCTTGTTTGCATAAATGTATTACAATTATGGGACTAGAATTTGCCTAACTTTTTCGTATACAAGGATTTGGCCATGCATGCCACTACGCTTTCATTTCGTGCCGGCAACGACTTTGCCGATGAGGTACGCACGCTAGCCGGCCTCGTGGGACTCAAGAGTTCGGACTACATCCGACAAGCGGTCTTGGAGAAAAACGAACAGGTCATGGCGCAGCGCATTGCCGCACTCTCCAAAGAGCTCTCGGCTGAGCATCTGGCCTTCAATGAGTCCTTGGACGAGAGTCTTCAAGATGGCCTTGATTAAGGTCCTGCGCGGGGAAATTTGGGGGGTCAACCTCGAACCTCAAACGCACAAGGAAGAACCCGGCAAGCGCAATCGCCCGGCCCTTGTCATCCAAACCGACATCTTGAATAAGAGCGGTCATCCAACCACCGTGGTGGTGATGGGAACCACCAGCGTGAAGCGGGATAAGGACTACTTTCCTCTGCGTGTAGCATTGGTCAACCAGAGCGGTTTGGCGCAGGAGACGGACCTGCTGATTGATCAAATTCGCGCCATCTCCAACCGAAGACTCATGGGTACCAAGCCCTTGGCAACCCTCAGTGTGAATCATCTGAAACGGGTTGAAGATGCGCTTAGGTTGCTCATTGGGCGGTGAGGCGCTGACCTCAGGTTAGCGCCTCACCAAGCAGTTACGATTGACGGTGGAAATGCCGTGATGCGGTCCTAGAGATTTGCTGTCAAACGAACTAAAGTTTATACGTTTGTCCTAGGGATGCTCTGAACAACCCGCCCCCGAATCAGGTAGCGGCCATCCAGTTGTCAGATTGTGGAATTGCGGTTTCAAACCTTTGACGCTGCCCCGTTTTCCTTGGCCCTTTGGTGATGTGGCACCCCTTTGCCGCCCCAGACCCCTGATTTCGGGCGCACTCATGCCCCCGCACCCATCAATTTGTGCCGCACCATCCACAGGTTCGACAGCGCAAACAAGGTCTTGAGGTGCGCCGTGTTCTTCGCAAGCCCCCGGTAGCGCACCTTCACAAAGCCGAACTGGCGCTTGATCACTCTAAAAGGGTGTTCCACTTTGGCCCGAATTGCGACCTTGAGCTTTTCTGCCTTGTCGATCAGGGCATCCGCCTCGTCGTCTTTGTTGAGTGCTCTGCGCTTGCCCGGGCGCATGGCCACGTGCCAGGTGACATCGCCCTTGGCATCGGCGCGTTTGTCGATCCCGCGGTAGCCCGCATCACCAAAGGCCACGCTCTCCTGGCCGTGCAGCAGGGTGTTGCCCTCGGCAATGTCAGCCACATGGCCTGCGGTACCACGCACGCTGTGCACTAGGCCGGAGTCGGCATCAGCGCCGATGTGGGCCTTCATCCCGAAGTACCATTGATTACCCTTCTTGCTCGAATGCATCTCGGGGTCTCTAGCCTTGTCTTGGTTTTTGGTAGAGGTGGGTGCTGCGATCAAGGTGGCATCAACCACGGTGCCGGTCTTGAGCAGCAGACCACGCTGGCTCAGAATGCCGTTGACCACGCCCAGCACCTGCTCGGCCAGTTTGTGTTTCTCCAGCCGGTGGCGTGGACTTGGGGTTTTGCCAAAGCGCAGGATGGTGGACTCATCAGGCAGCCGGGTGAAATCGGGCAGCTGTGCAAATTCCCGGTACAGGGGCACATCGAAGAAGGCTTCTTCCATGGCCGGATCAGACAGGGTGAACCACAGCTGCAGGAAGTGTGTGCGCAGCATGGTCTCCAAGGGAAAGGGCGGTCGGCCATTCTTGCCTTCCGGGTATTACGGCGCAATGAGTGCGACCAATTCAGCCCAAGGCACCACCCGCTCCATCTGTTCTAGGAACTCGGCTTTGCGGGTTTTCTTAACGTTCAGGCTCAGGGGTAAGGCGGCTTGTTTCATGCTATGCATTTTATAGCAAAAGAGGGGTTCCTAAAAGACGTGGCTGGGGGTTTTGCAGAGGTTCCCTAAAGGCCTCGGTCAAACATTCGGCTTTCAGTGCGCTCATTAGATCTGCAGGAATCACCGCTGGCGATGGCTGCATGACGGACACTGGGCAGAAATGTGCGCTGCGGTGCTGGGCATGGCGAAGGCCACCGATGGCTTGCAGCCATTGCCGACCAAAGGCCTGCGCCACCGGCGCTGCCAACCACCTCCCCCCACCTTGTTGACAACACCCCGCCCTTTTGATATCTTTAAGATATCTATTTTCAAAGGAGCCAGAAATGAAAGCTGCAGCAGCCCAGATCGCCTTCCGTTATCGCCCGCAAGACAGCGCAACTGGCGTGACCCGCACAACGACCAAACGTCTGGCTGATGTATTGGGTGTTGACGAAACGCAAGTGATTCACCTGGCGCTGCATGAGCTGGCCACCAAGTTCCTGCCTCAATACGAGGCAGATGAGGGAGCTTTGACCAAAGCCCAACTCAATCAGGTTAAAAAATCAGCCCTCAAGACCAAAGGCGGCACTGTCCGCAGCAGTCTGTTTGAATTGGAAAACACCTGATGCGCTGGTGGCCGGAACCCACGGCTGGCGAAATCGTCTGGTGCCATTTCCCTGACAACATTCACCCCAAACCAAAACCACGCCCCGGCCTCCTTGTTTCGACCAAGGAAGATGGCGAAGGCATGATTTTCGTGAGCGTGGCGTATGGGACCAGCCAAAAGACGGACCGTCTCATCAGCGGGGAATTTAGAATCGCAAAGAGCGAGCAACCGAGTGCATATACCAGCGCCGGTTTGAGCTTTGATACCAAATTCGACCTAAGAAACGTTCTTGAGCTCCCGTTCAACGACGCCTACTTCTCGGTCCCACCGCATGCGCCACACGGCCAAATCCCAAAACTAGGAACTCTGCATCCGAGCATGGTCCGGATTGCCGCCACCGCTTTTGCGGCAGCAAGTAAATAGAGGCAGTCATGGCTGCGAAGCCAGATTGACAGCGAGTACAGCAGGCGCTGCTGGCAGAAGGCTTGGCGAAAGAATTTGCATGACGCAGGTTCTGCGGGCGGGTGTCCAAATGCTACTTAATTTATAGCTAGAAACGCTTATTGCACAAGGGCTAGAGCCTTATTTCGTGCATCAACTTGCCGAAAGCCGCATTCCTGTCGAGGACGTGCCTGTCGAGGCCATTTCCTGATCTAATTTATTGACTGTTAGCTAGATGCCGCGCCATCTATCAATTTCATGCGGAATGACCTCAAAGAGCATGACGGCGCTTGGCATGTGCGAATTAATGACCAATGGCGACTGACTTTCAAATGGGGCGATGCTGGGCCGTATGACGTGTTGATCGAAGACCCACACTGAGCGGCGAGTTTTTTTTAGGAATTAAAGGAATGCATCATGTTTAAGAACGGTATGCGGCCTGTCCACCCTGGCGAGATCCTGCTGGAGGACTACATCAAGCCCCTGGGTATCAGTGTGCGGGCACTGTCGTTGGCCCTGCATGTCCCGTATTCGCGTCTGCGCGAAGTCGTGGATGGCAATCGCGGTGTGTCAGCGGATACCGCCCTGCGCCTGGAGCGCTATTTCGGCAGCGAGGCCCAAGGGTGGCTGAATCTACAAACAGCCTATGACCTGCGAGTCGCTGAAAAGCTCAACGCGAAGACGATTCACAAAGAAATTGCACCGCTGGCGATGGCTGCATGACGGACACCGGGCAGAAAAGGACTCGGCGACGCTCGACATGGCGTAGGTCTGTGTTGGTCTCGCTCTTGGCCAAGTAGCAATGGAATGCTTCGGCCAAATCCAGTCCCAACATCAGGATTTCCGGGGTGGTCTGAAGGCTGTCAGAAGATGCGACAACTTAAATGATGTTTCAGCCTCTGAGGCTTTCAAGCGGCAAGCCGTCGGCGCTTCAGCCAAATGAAGCTCTCCAACCCTTCCCGCAGCGACTCACCTATAGCCCTACCAAGCAGGGGCGGCACCGCATTGCCCACTTGCCGCCCTTGTGCTGACTTCGAACCATGGAAAACCCAATCATCCGGAAACGATTGGATGCGCGCTGACTCTCGGACGGTAAGCTGTCGCGGGAGACTATAGTGAATGGGCGGATGGAAGCCGGCAAGGTGATTGCCTTTTGGTCCATGTCCACCGCCAGCCCTAATTGTCGGGCTTGGCCGGTCAGAGAAAATTCGACCTCGACGGTAATTGGGATCAACCTCGCCCTCCTTCAGCTTATCCCATCGCTCAACAACTGCAGGCGCGTGGTTGTTAGGTGAATGATTGTGTACGCCCTGCGTACGCTTTATCAGGTCGCCGATCGCATCCTGCGCGCTGACGAACTTTCTCGCCGGATTAGGCCTTGGAAGCTCAGGCTTCCAACCCAGGCCGGCGAGCAGAATCAGCCTCTTTCTATGCTGGGGTACACCGAAATCAGCTGCATCGAGGAGACCATACGTAACGGTATAACCTAGGTCGCGCAACTGGTGAATGAATTCATTGACGTGATGGGCATTCTTCTTGTTGGCCATGCCAGCGACATTTTCAAGAAGCAAAGCCAGTGGACGCACTTTTTCCACAATGCGGAAATATTCGCGCCAAAGAAAGTTTCTTGGGTCATCGGGATTGCCCTTGCCGGCGGTGCTGAATCCCTGGCATGGCGGGCCGCCAACAACCAAGTCGAAATTTCCAACGGGATCGTAATTACGAACGTCCCCTTCAAAGACTTCCCAGTCCGCGCGATTTGCGCGCAATGTCTTGCACGATTCTGGATCGTTATCGACACATGCGGTTGTGTCAAGCCCCGCCATCTCTAAGCCAATGTCGAGCCCGCCACCGCCACTGAAAAGCGAAAGAACAGTGAACTTGTTATCTGCCATGGATGACAACTCCAAAAAAGATTCAATAACTGGGTTTATATCCAGTTATTGTATCGTTAGTTAACCAGCCAGTGCACGATTTATTGCTTCTTCGTACACACCGCTTGGTGGCAGGTTGCTGGGTGAAGTAAAAGCCATTGCCACTTGGTCTACCGTGGTGATGAAGTTTCCTTGCTTTTCGATCGAACGGGTTACCCCATCCTCCGTCGGGGCCCCGATCCCATACCATGCAAAAGACAGGGCGCCTGATTGAAGTTTGTAGTCCAAAAGACTATTTCCGAGACGTTCCCGTATCTTGTCGTACACCTGGGTCGGGCAGACAAAAAACAGGCCCTTGGTGCAAAGCGGCTCACGTCTAAGCACGTGCCCCTTGTAGATCAATTGGGGAAGAATGCGTTTGTTGACATTTTCCCAGTTAAAGCCAGCGGTGCTAATTGACGTGTAAGGCTCATTCTGAAGATATGCAATACGTTCAGCTTGATAGTTTCCGGTAGTGTCAATCGACTGGACCTCGATTGCAACAAAGCTCTCGACTTGCCCGTTTGCGTGCAGTTTGGCGAGAATCCAGTCCACGAAGTAGCTGCCGGAGTCGGCGCGATTGGGGAGCCTGAGCTCACCGCCCCACCGTTTGCCGAACACTGCCACCGTCGCCTTTCCTGCATCAGTATTGACGGCTAGCTGTGCTCTAGCTGAGCTGCCCGCCACCAAGACAACGTCTGGACCAAAAGCAATGGTGGCAACGTCGGTCAGGATCTTGTAGTCTTGCGCATACAGTCGATTTGGGCAGCAAATCACGGGGCCGGAGCGCGACGGCTTTAGGGTACACGCACCGCTCTTTTCACCACGATTTAGGGTCTTGGTGCATGTTGCCCCCACAAATGGGCACTTACGATCGGCCCGTGCAGATACAGCTGCCGGGCTCTGATCGCTGGGTGCATATCCGAAAAACTCGACGATGTTAGTGGCCATGTGTTCAGCTCGCGCGCCGAGGCCGGCTACGCGGTAACTTTCTGTTGATGCTGCATCGACTCAAACGTCAATATTCCCCGCCCTCAGCGCATTGGTCTCAATAAAGTCGCGCCGCGGCTCCACGTCGTCGCCCATCAGCATGGTGAAGACGCGGTCGGCCTCGATGGCGTCGTCAATCTGCACGCGCAGCAGGCGGCGCACGGTGGGGTCCATGGTGGTTTCCCACAGTTGGGCCGGGTTCATCTCGCCCAGGCCCTTGTAGCGTTGGCGGCTGGTGGCGTGTTCGGCCTGGGCAATCAGCCAGGCCATGGCGCTGCGGAAGTCGCTCACGCGCTCTTCTTTTTGCCGCTCGCCCTCGCCGCGCATCACCCGCGCGCCCTCGCCCAGCAGGCCCTTGAAGGTGTTGGCGGCTTCGGCCAGCGCGGCGTAGTCGGCGCCGTGCACAAAGTCTTGCGTCAGCACGCTGCTTTTCACGTTGCCATGGTGGCGCCGGCTGATGCGCAAAATGGGTTTGTCGGTGCGCACATCGAACTCGCCCGCCACTTCGGCGTCTGGCAGGCGGGCCTGCAGCGCGGCGGCGGATGCCTCAGCGTCGGCCACGGTGTCCAGGTTCAGCGCCACGCCGTCCGCCACAGAGCGCAGGGCCTCGGCGTCCATAAAGTTGCGCAGCCGGGCAATCACGGCCTGGGCCACCTGGTGTTTGCGGGCCAGCTCGGCCAGCGTGTCGCCGGCCAGCGTGCTGCCCTGCGCGCCGCCGGTAAACACCGAGGCGTTGACGAGCGCAATGCGCAGCAAAAAAGTGTCTAGCGCGCTGCCGTCTTTCAGGTACAGCTCTTCTTTGCCGGCCTTCACCTTGTACAGCGGCGGCTGGGCGATGTAGATGTGGCCGCGCTCCACCAGCTCGGGCATTTGCCGGTAAAAGAAGGTCAGCAGCAGGGTGCGGATGTGGGCGCCGTCCACGTCGGCATCGGTCATGATGATGATGCGGTGGTAGCGCAGCTTGGCCACATTAAAGTCGTCACTGCCGGTGCTGCCGCCGGCCTTGCCGATGCCGGTGCCCAGGGCGGTGATCAGCGTCAAAATTTCATTGCTGGTCAGCAGCTTTTCGTAGCGGGCTTTTTCCACGTTCAAAATCTTGCCGCGCAGCGGCAAAATAGCCTGAAACTTGCGGTCGCGCCCCTGCTTGGCGCTGCCGCCGGCCGAGTCGCCCTCCACGATGTAAATCTCGCACAGCGCCGGGTCTTTTTCCTGGCAGTCGGCCAGCTTGCCGGGTAGGCCCATGCCATCCAGCACGCCCTTGCGCCGGGTCATGTCGCGCGCCTTGCGGGCGGCTTCGCGGGCGCGCGCCGCCTCAATGATTTTGCCGACGATGATCTTGGCGTCGTTAGGGCGCTCTTGCAGGTAGTCAAACAGCAGCCGGCTCACAATGTCTTCCACCGGGCCGCGCACTTCGCTGCTTACCAGCTTGTCTTTGGTCTGGCTGCTGAACTTGGGCTCGGGCACCTTCACGCTCAGCACGCAGGTCAGGCCCTCGCGCATGTCGTCGCCAGTCACCTCCACCTTGGCTTTTTTGGCCAGCTCGCTGTCGTCAATGTATTTGTTGATAACGCGGGTCATGGCGGCGCGCAGGCCGGTCAGGTGGGTGCCGCCGTCTCGCTGCGGGATGTTGTTGGTAAAGCACAGCACCTGCTCGTTGTAGCCGCTGTTCCACTGCATCGCCACTTCAACGCCGATGTTGGTGCCCTGGTCGCTCTGCCGGTCACCCATGGCGTGGAAGATGTTGGGGTGCAACACCGTCTTGCCCTTGTTGATGAAGTTGACAAAGCCCCTGACGCCGCCGGCGCCGGCAAAGTCGTCTTCCTTGCCGGTGCGCTCGTCTTTGAGGCGGATGCGCACACCATTGTTCAAAAAGCTCAGCTCGCGCAGGCGCTTCGCCAAAATCTCGTAATGGAACTCGTTGTTTTGCTGAAAGATGTCGGTATCCGGCAAAAAGTGCACCTCGGTGCCGCGCTTTTCGGTTTCGCCAATCACCTTCATGGGGGACACCGGCACGCCGTTCACTTCTTCGGTGATGCGGTTTTGCACAAAACCTCGGCTGAACTCCATGGCGTGCACCTTGCCATCGCGCCGAATGGTCAGGCGCAGCATCTTTGACAGCGCGTTGACGCAGCTCACGCCCACGCCGTGCAGGCCACCCGAGACCTTGTAGCTGTTCTGGTTGAACTTGCCGCCGGCGTGCAGCTCGGTCAGGGCAATCTCGGCGGCCGAGCGCTTGGGCTCGTGCTTGTCGTCCATCTTGATGCCGGTGGGGATGCCGCGGCCGTTGTCCACCACGCTGATCGAGTTGTCGGAGTGGATGGTGACCAGGATGTCGTCGCAATGGCCGGCCAGTGATTCGTCAATCGAGTTGTCCACCACCTCAAACACCAGGTGGTGCAGCCCGGTGCCGTCAGAGGTGTCACCGATGTACATGCCGGGGCGCTTGCGCACGGCCTCCAGCCCTTCCAGGATCTGGATCGAGCCCTCGCCATAGGCCTCCGAGGCACCGGCCTGGTGCGCGTCAATGGTGGGCTGGAAGTTGGAGCTGTCGACACTTCCCTCACCGGTGTTCACGGCGTCGGCCTCTGTGGGCGGGGTTGCGGCAGGCTTGTGGTCTTCGGTCATGGCTAACTTAAGGTGGGTTTCGGTGTGATGCAGGTTGTCTGGCGGCATCAAATGCGCATTGGCATCACGACATACTTGAACGTGGCGTTGTCGGGGATGGTGAACAGCGCCGAGCTGTTGCCGTCCGACAGCTCAAGCTTGACCATGTCTTGGCTCATGTTGCTCAGGGCGTCGATCAGGTAGGTGACATTGAAGCCGATCTCGATGGTGTCGCCACCGTAGTCGATGTCGAGCTCATCCACGGCTTCTTCTTGTTCGGCATTGTTGGAGGCCACGCGCAGGCAACCGGGTTCGACGCTAAGCCGCACGCCCTTGAACTTGTCGCTGGTGAGAATGGCGGTGCGCTGTAGCGTGGCCAGCAGGGCGGCACGGCCGAGCGTGATGCTGTTGCGGTGGTTCTTGGGGATGACACGGTTGTAGTCTGGGAACTTGCCCTCCACCAGCTTGGTGACAAACTCCATGCTGCCAAAGCTGAACTTGGCCTGGTTATTGGCAAACTGCAGGTCGATCGCGCCTTCGGCGTCGCTCAGCAGCCGCTGCAACTCAAGCACCGTCTTGCGTGGCAGGATGACTTCTTGCCGGGGTACCTCAATATCCAGCGTGGCAGAGGCAAACGCCAGGCGGTGGCCGTCGGTGGCCACCAGGCTCAGCTGCTTGCCTTCGGCCACAAACAAAATGCCATTCAGGTAGTAGCGGATATCGTGCACCGCCATGGCAAACGCCACCTGGCTCAGCAGGTCTTTCAGGGTTTTTTGTGGCACGCTAAACATCGGGCCAAAGTTGGCGGCTTCTTGCACCAGAGGGAAATCCTCAGCGGGCAGGGTCTGCAGCGTGAACTTGCTTTTGCCACCCTTGAGGATGACCTTGCTGGCGTTCGATTCGAGCGAGACGGTCTGGTCGGCCGGCATGGTGCGCAAGATATCGATCAACTTGCGTGCGCCCACCGTGGTGGTGAAGTCGCCGGTGTCGCCTTGCAACTCTGCCGTGGTGCGGATCTGGATTTCCAGATCACTGGCGGTGAGTTGCAGTGAGGCGCCCGTCTTGCGAATCAGGACGTTTGCCAGGATGGGCAGCGTGTGCCGCCGCTCCACAATGCCAGCGACCGATTGCAGAGCCGCTAAAACCTTGTCTTGTGTGGCCTTCAGGACGATCATGTCAACCTCTTCTTAAATTGCTAAATTGAATTTCATCTTGCCGTGACGGGGGCGAGGAACTGTTAACTGTATTTTCCGCTTTTTGTGACGCAGCTCAGCCATTGAGAGTTTGCTCCAAAACGTGCAGTTGCTGGTTCAGCTCGGTCAACTGTTGCCGCTCGCCGCCAATCTTGCGCACGGCGTGCAGCACGGTGGTGTGATCTCGCCCGCCAAACAATTCTCCGATTTCAGGAAGGCTTTTCTGTGTCAGCTCTTTGGCCAGGTACATCGCAATTTGCCGCGGCCGGGCAATGCTGGCCGGCCGCTTCTTGGAGTACATGTCGGCGACCTTGATTTTGTAATAGTCGGCCACGGTTTTCTGGATGTTTTCCACAGAAATCTGCCGGTTTTGAATCGACAGCAAATCGCGCAGGGCTTCACGGGCCAGCAGGATCGAAATCTCTTTTTGGTTGAAGCGTGAATAGGCCAGGATCTTGCGCAGCGCGCCTTCTAGCTCGCGCACGTTAGAGCGAACATTTTTAGCGACAAAAAAGGCCACTTCTTCCGGCATGTCGATGCCTTCAACCTGGGCTTTGTTGATCAGGATGGCCACCCGCATTTCAAGTTCGGGCGGCTCGATCGCCACGGTCAGGCCGGAGTCAAAGCGCGACACCAGCCGCTCGTGGATGTCGGCCAGCCCCTTGGGGTAGGTGTCGCTGGTCATGACAATGTGAGATTTTTTGGCCAACAGGGCTTCAAAGGCGTTGAAGAACTCTTCCTGTGTTCGCTCCTTGTTGGCAAAAAACTGCACGTCGTCAATCAACAGCAAATCCAGCGAGTGGTAACGCTCTTTGAACTCATCAAAAGTCTTGCGCTGGTAGGCCTTAACCACATCTGAGACAAACTGCTCTGCATGGATGTAGAGAACTTTGGCATTTGGCCGATCTGCAAGCAGCCGGTTGCCCACCGCGTGCATCAGGTGGGTCTTGCCCAGGCCTACGCCGCCATAGATGAAGAGGGGGTTGTACAGGTGGCCCGGCATGCCCGCCACATGCATGGCAGCAGCGCGTGCCATCCGGTTGGCACTGCCTTCAATCAGCGTGTCAAAGGTCAGCGCCGTATTGAGCCGGCTCTTCAGGCTGCCTGCGCTTGGGTCCAGGTTTGAACCAAGCTGATCCTCTTGCGGCAAAATATCGGGCGACTGAATGGTGGAGGCAGACTTGACAGGGGCTTCCTTGGGAGCAAGCGCTAACTCGAGCGCCACCGGCTGGCCCGAAAACTTCTCCAACATGTTCGAAATGCGGCTGCTGTACTGGGTTCGGACCCAATCCAGTTTGAATCGGTTGGCGACGAAAATCGTGACCTTGGAGAGGTTGTCGCTCACCTGGGCCGAGAGCGGTTTGATCCAGGTGTTGAACTGCTGTTCAGGCAACTCTTGCGCCAATTGCTCGATGCAGGCTTGCCATAAGATTCGGGCCGTTTCTCGGCTGTCGGTATCGGGGTGGCTGATGGTTGGGCCCGTGGTCATGGTGCGGATCAGCTTCTGTGGATAGATGTCATTTCGGTAGCCAAGAAGTGTAACTTATCAAGAATTTATCCACAGTTCATAAATCTACGCGAATGTGCTGCCCCGAGCGCGTTTGCAGGTGCCGACCGAGCGTGCGCATGACCATACAAAAACGCCGAATTTGCTGGTTGGTCCAAAGTTTGTGATAATGCCGGGTTCCCCTGACTTCACTTGGGGAAGAAAATGCCAGTGGTCTGCATACTCATGGAGAGTGTTTGGGCCCTGACCGAGCCCTTTAGGATTGTCATCATGAAACGCACTTACCAACCCTCCAAGATCCGTCGTGCCCGCACCCACGGCTTTCTGGTTCGCATGAAAACCCGTGGCGGCCGCGCCGTTATCAATGCACGGCGTGCCAAGGGCCGCAAGCGTCTGGCGGTCTGAGCCCGGTCGACCGGCTGACACCCGCCGCCCCGGCCCGTCTGGCGCTGCAAAAAATTGCACCGACTCAAAGCGTGGAGCGAATTTCAGGCCGTGATGTCGGCTCAAACGGCCGCACGAACGGCCCATTTTGTTTTGCACATGGCGCCGCTCGGCTCAACCGTGCCTGCTAACCCACCCAGCCTGACAGCCAGTCAGCCCCTGGCGATGCTCGCGGGTATGGCTCAGGGCTGTCTTGGCGTTGTCGTTCCCAAACGCTGGGCCAAACGGGCGGTGACACGCAACACGATCAAACGCCTGGTGTTCAGCGTCAGCCAAGACTTTGAGTCTGAGTTGCCTGTGGCGGCCTATGTGGTGCGTTTACGTTCGGGCTTTGACCGGGGTCGATTTCCCAGCGCCACGTCCGAGCCATTAAAGGCCGCCTTACGGCTAGAACTGCAGCAGCTGTTTCATGACGCGCTGGCCCGCCTGTCGGCTGCCGCCGTTCCGCGTGCCACATGATGCGCGGTTTGCTGATGGGCCTGGTCAAAGGCTATCGCCTGTTGTTGAGCCCCTGGCTTGGGTCGTCCTGCCGTTTTGAGCCAACCTGTTCGCGCTATGCCCTAGAGGCCCTTGACCGGCATGGGGCTCTGGCCGGCTCTTACCTGACCCTGGGCCGAATCGGCAGGTGTCAGCCTTGGTGCAACGGCGGCTTCGACCCCGTGCCCGAGCACAAACCCGGGCTGTTTTCCCGGCTGTTTCCTTCATCTACCCCTGAGAAGTCTTCATGAACGATATTCGCCGCACCATTTTGTGGGTGGTTTTTGGCTTTTCCATGGTGCTTTTATGGGACCAGTGGCAGGTGCATACCGGCCACAAGGCCACATTTTTCCCGGGCCCAAGCCAAACCGCGCCGGCTGCCCCTAGTGTGAGCGCGTCCGGTGCTGCCGGCGTCCCCTCATCTGTGCCAGCGCCGTCGACCGTGGCCACCCCAGTGGCCGGTGCTCAGGCCGTACCAGGCGCAGCTGTTCCAGCCGCTGCTGCGGCCAGTGCCCCAGTTGTCCCGCGTGAACGGATCGTGGTCACCACCGACGTGCTTAAGCTGACCTTGGACTCGGAGGGCGGCTCGTTGCTGCAAACCGAATTCCTCCAGCACGTCGACATGGCCGATAAAAAGCGCAACTTTATTTTGCTGGATGACAGCAAAGACCGCGTTTATATGGCTCAGAGCGGGCTGATTGGCGGTGCGGCTGGCGGCAGCTTGCCCACGCACAAGACCATGATGACCCTGGTGCCGGGCGAGCGCCAGCTCAAGGACGGCAGCAAAGAGCTGGTGTTGCGCTTTGAGTCGCCCGAGCTGGGCGGCGTCAAGCTGGTCAAGACCTACACCCTCACGCGCGGTGCCTACGCCGTCAAGGTCAAGCATGAGGTGCTCAACGTCGGCACCGTGGCGGTGTCGCCGCAGCTGTACCTGCAACTGGTGCGCGACGGCAACAAGCCTTCGGGCGAGTCCGCGTTTTACTCCACGTTTACCGGCCCAGCGGTCTACACCGAAGCCAAAAAGTACCAGAAAGTGGAGTTTTCTGATATTGAGAAAGGCAAGGTCGAGATTGAAAAAAGCGCGACCAACGGCTACGTGGCCATGGTGCAGCATTACTTTGCCAGTGCTTGGCTGCTGCCAGACACTGTGCAACGCGAGCTGTTCATGCGCAAGGTCGACACCAACCTTTACTCGGTGGGCATGATCGCACCAATGGGTAGCCTGGAGCCGGGTGCCAGTAAAGCGCTGGATGCCAGCTTCTTCGCGGGGCCGCAAGAAGAAAAAGTGCTGGAGGCCCTGACGCCTGGGCTGGAGCTGGTCAAAGACTACGGCTGGCTGACCATTTTGGCCAAGCCGCTGTACTGGCTGCTCGACCGTCTGCAGGGCTTCATCAACAACTGGGGCTGGTCCATCATGGCGCTGGTGCTGTTGCTCAAAATCGCTTTCTACTGGCTCAATGCCAAGGCATACGCCAGCATGGCCAAAATGAAGGCCGTTAACCCCAAGGTGATGGAGATGCGCGAGCGGCTCAAGGACAAGCCGCAGCAGATGCAGCAGGAGATGATGCGCATCTACCGCGAGGAAAAGGTCAACCCCATGGGCGGTTGCTTCCCGATCATGGTGCAGATCCCGGTGTTCATTGCCCTGTACTGGGTGCTGTTGTCCAGTGTCGAGATGCGCAATGCGCCCTGGGTGATGTGGATCCACGACCTGTCCTCGCCTGACCCCTACTACATCCTGCCGCTGATCATGACGCTGACCACCGTGTTGCAGACTGCCTTGAACCCGGCACCGCCGGATCCGATGCAGGCCAAGTTGATGTGGTTCATGCCGCTGGCTTTCAGCGTGATGTTCTTCTTCTTCCCGTCGGGCCTGGTGCTGTACTGGATCACCAACAATATTTTGTCGATTGCCCAGCAGTGGATCATCAATACCCGCATGGGCGTGCCCCCGCAGTTCAACCTGCCCAAGTTCTGAACCAGGACCCGATCGTCGCCGTGGCCACCGCCCCCGGGCGGGGCGCAGTGGGGATTGTGCGGGTCAGCGGGCAGGGCCTGGCCCCGTTGGTGCTGGCTTTGTGCGGGCAAACCTTAAAGCCGCGCCAGGCCACCTACCTGCCATTTCTTGACCCAACCGGCCGGCCGATTGACCAGGGCTTGGCGATTTTTTTCCCCGCGCCCCACTCGTTCACCGGCGAAGACGTGCTGGAGTTGCAGGCCCACGGCGGGCCGGTGGTGCTGCAATTGCTGTTGGCGCGCTGCCTGGCCGCCGCAGCGGAGCCGCACCCCGAGCAGCCGGGGCCGCTTCTGCCGCGGTTGCGCCTGGCGCAGCCGGGTGAGTTCTCACAGCGCGCTTTTCTGAACGACAAGATTGACCTGGCCCAGGCCGAGGCCATTGCCGACCTGATCGACGCCAGCACCGAGGCCGCCGCCCGCAGCGCAAGCCGTTCGCTCTCAGGCGAGTTCTCGCGTGAGATTGGCACGCTGCTGGAGGCGCTGATTCACTTGCGCATGCTGGTCGAGGCCACGCTGGACTTCCCCGAAGAAGAGATCGACTTTTTGCAAAAGGCCGATGCCCAGGGCCGGCTGACCAAGCTGCAAACCAGCGTGCAAACGGTGCTGGCGCGGGCCCGCCAGGGCGCCTTGCTGCGCGAAGGCATCAAGGTGGTGATTGCCGGGCAGCCCAACGCCGGCAAGTCATCATTGCTGAACGCCCTGGCCGGCGCCGAACTGGCCATCGTCACGCCGATTGCCGGCACCACCCGCGACAAGGTGCAGCAGACCATCCAGATCGAGGGCGTGCCAGTGCATGTGGTGGACACCGCCGGTCTGCGCGACAGCGATGACGAGGTAGAGAAAATCGGCATTACCCGCGCCTGGGACGCTATTGCCGAGGCGGACGTGGTGCTGTTCCTGCACGACCTGACCCGTGTTAATGCTCCTGAATACATAGCAGAAGAGTCAATGGTGACAAGGCTTATAGCCCAAAAAGTGCCTGAAAGTGTGCCAGTGCTGGACGTCTGGAACAAGGCCGATGCAGCACCCGCTGCGGTGCCGGGCGCTGGCTTGGCCCTGTCGGCCAAGACCGGGGCAGGCCTAGATGCGTTGCGCCACCGCCTGCTGGAGCTGGCCGGCTGGCAGGCTGCGCCCGACGGCGTTTACATGGCACGCGAGCGCCACCTGCAGGCGCTGCGCCGCGTGCAAGACCACCTGCAACAGGCCGCTACCCTGCTGCAACAACAGGCCCAGGCGCTCGACCTGCTGGCCGAGGAGCTGCGCCTGGCCCAGAACGCGCTGGCCGAGATCACCGGCCAGTTCAGCGCCGACGACCTGCTGGGCGTGATTTTTTCGAAGTTTTGTATCGGCAAGTAGGTGGATGCGGCGCAGGCCCCAACCTTGGCCAGGTGGCTCCCTGCTTGGCAATTGGACCGTAAAAAACCTGCAATTTGAAAATAAAATCTTCAGATTGCAGGTTTTAAGGCTATCATGCCGCCATGATTGAGCGCAATATCGCGCCAGTGCTCAAGCACCTGGCCAGTCAGTATCCGGTCATCACGCTGACGGGCCCTCGCCAAAGCGGCAAGACCACGCTGGCCAAAAGCATCTTTGCCGGCAAGCCGTACATCACCCTGGAAGATCCAGACACGCGCCGCTATGCACAAGACGATCCGCGTGGTTTTCTTGGGCAATATGTACAAGGCGCTGTGTTCGATGAAATTCAGCGTGTGCCGGAGATTGCCTCTTACTTGCAAGGCATGGTCGATGCCGACCCGCAGCCCGGCAGGTTTATCTTGACGGGCAGTCACCAGTTTGAGCTGATGACTCAGGTGTCGCAGTCACTGGCGGGGCGGACCGCCGTACTGCGACTGCTGCCGTTTACGCTTGCCGAAGTGCAGCGGCTCAGGGGTATGGGATCTGCGCCCGATCTCGCCCAAACCCTGTTGACGGGTTTTTACCCGCGCATACATGACCAGGGCCTCAACCCTTCACAAGCATTGGCCGACTACTTCGCCACTTATGTGCAACGCGATCTGCGTCAGCTCGCTGCAGTGCAGGACCTGCAGCGCTTTGAGCGATTTGTCCGGCTTTGTGCCGGGCGCACCGGGCAGTTGCTCAATTTGACCAGTCTGGGCAACGACGCCGGTGTGTCGCATGTCACCGCCCGAGCGTGGATTGACCTGCTGCAAAGCAGCTACATCGTGCATTTGCTACCGCCTTGGTTTGGAAACGCCGGCAAGCGGCTGGTCAAATCGCCAAAACTGTATTTTTACGACGTGGGCCTGGCCTGCTGGCTATTGGGCTTGCGCATCGCGAACCAGGTGTCGCGTGACCCGCTGTGGGGCAGCCTGTTTGAAAACTTTGTCATCATGGAGGCCATGAAAGACCGGCTTAACGCCGGTGAGACGGCTGAAATGTATTTTTACCGGGATTCTGAAGGCAACGAGGTCGATTTGTTGCTGCCAGCGGGTGGCAAGCTGCACGCGATCGAAATCAAGGCTGGTGCAACAGTCAACCGGGATTACTTCAAAGGCCTGAAAACTTTTGCCGCCCATCAACCGTCCGTGTTTGCGAGTGGTCGAGTCGTCTTTGGTGGCCAAGGGGGGCAACACCGCAGTGACTGGCCAGTGCATTCCTGGTTGCAGTTGCAAAGAAAGGCGCTGGTCTGACTGAACGATGTTCACGGCCACCTTCACCCCCACGTTCACCCATCCCACGCCTGATCGGAGCCATCCTCATGTCCATGATTGCCTTTTTGATCGCTGCCGTAGTGCTGGCGATCACACCTGGCCCCAGCATCACGTATGTGGTGGCGCGTACGGTGGCAGGCGGCCGGGCTGAAGGGTTGGCCTCGTGCATCGGCACCGGCATCGGCGGGCTGCTGCATGTGCTGGCGGCGGCGTTGGGTTTGTCGCTGCTGGTGGCCGAGTCTGCACTGGCGTTTGGCCTGCTGAAATACCTGGGGGCGGCCTATTTGGTGTACCTGGGTGTGCGGCTGCTGCTGCGCCGGGACGCTGCCCTGGTGCTGCCGGGGGTGACGGCGCAGGGCGCGACCCGGGCGCTGCGCGAGGGCATTCTGGTCGAGGCCTTGAATGTCAAAACCGCGCTGTTTTTTTTGGCGTTTTTGCCGCAGTTCGTCACACCATCTATGCCGCTGGCGCCGCAGTTGGTGCTGCTGGGCAGCGTTTGCGTCGTGCTCAACACACTGGCGGATGTGGCAGCGGTGTTTGCCGCGCAGAAGTTGCTGTCCTCCGGGCCGGCGCGGGCAGCACGGGCCCGGCTGCTGACGCGCGCCTCTGGCGTGACCATGATGGGGTTGGGCGCCTTTTTGGCGCTGGCGCGGCGCGAGGTTTAGGCCTGACACCGGCAGCGTCGGCGCTCACCCAGGGGAGGCGATAGCCGCCTCAAACAGCGCAAACAGCTCGCGCTGCCAGGGCCCCTCGTGGCTCAGCGCGGTCTGCACCAGCACGGTCTGGCTGGCGCGATCAATGAGCACGCGCTGGCCGTGGTGGCCGTTCATCATCAGCCAGACGCCGCCCGGGCGCGGGTGCCAGAAGAAGTTTTTGTAACCCATGTCGGCCCGCATCGTGCCGTGGCGCACCTGGGCGTCTTGCGGGCCGTGGCTGGCACAGTCGGCCAGCCAGGCTTTGCTGACGATCTGTCGGCCCCCCATCTCGCCCTGCTGCGCCACCAGCTGGCCCAGCCTGGCCCAGTCGCGCAGGCGGGCGGCAAAGCCGACACAGTTGTACTCCCGGCCCAGGGCGTCGGTGAGCCAACTGGCATCGGCCTCGGCACCCATCGGTTGCCACAGTTGCGTTTGGGCAAACTGCGCCAGGCTGGTCTGGCTGACGGCGCGCAGCACCATGCCCAAGGTGAGTGGACAGAGTTCGTTGTAGTTGAAGCGCACGCCCGGTGCCTCCAGCGTACCGCGCCAGCCCCGCACCACCCGGTTCACGTCTGTGCCCACAGTGCGCGCCTGCGGCCAGCCCAGCAGCGCCGGCACGTCGATGCGAACCGGGTCGCGTTCGTGCACCACATCGGCACCGCTGGACATATTGAGCAGATGGCGCAGCGGGATCTGGCCGTGCAGCGCGCCCTGCAGCTCGGGCACGTAGTCTTGCGGCAGGTCGTCCAGGCTGCGGATCAGACCCTGGTCCAGCGCAATACCCACCAGCAGCGAGGTCACGCTCTTGGCCATGGACCAACTGGTTAGCCGCATGCTCGCATCACGCCCAAAGCGGTAGTGCTCAGACCAGACCCGGCCCTGGCGCGCGATCAGCAGGCCGGTCACCGGCCATTGGTCCAGATAATCTTGCACGCTGCGGCGCCCAAACCCCCAACGGTAGTTGACGGCCACGGGTGTTGCCTGCAAGGGGCTGGCTTGGGCTGGGGCGGCGATCAGATGATGCCGGAACATAGCCTCAAAACCGCCCGAGTAGTTGCCTGCCCGGTAGGCCGGGTAGCCCTCCCAGCGCGGTACTTGGCCCGTTGGGCCCCAGCCGGTGGGGTAGCCCTGGGCCCCGCCCCAGTCGCCAGCGGGCTGCGCCGCAACCAGGCCCGGCCAGAGGCCAGCCGTCACGCCAAGCAGCGCGCTACCGCAACCGGCGATCAGCAATTGTCTTTTGTGCAGCATAGTGGACAGATATTGCTACTATATAAATAGCTTAAACCCCAATAACCACGTGGCCTGGAGCCTGATTTAATGCCCAGAATAATCCACCAGCGTGAACAGTGGCAGGCCGCTGGCGCGCAGCTTGTCGGAGCCGCCCAGCTCGGGCAGGTCGACGATGGCCGCGCCCTCCATCACGGTGGCACCCAGCTTTTCCAGCAGCTTTTTGCCGGCCATCATGGTGCCGCCGGTGGCGATCAGGTCGTCGATCAGCAGCACGCGGTGGCCGGGCTTGACGGCGTCGGTGTGCAGTTCCACCGTGGCGCTGCCGTATTCCAGCTCGTAGGTTTCTTCCACCGTGGTGAAGGGCAGCTTGCCTTTCTTGCGGATCGGCACAAAGCCGACGTTGAGCTCGTAGGCCACCACCGCGCCCAGAATGAAGCCGCGCGCGTCCAGCCCGGCCACCACGTCGGGCCGCATCGCCGGGTCCATGTAGCGGTGTACAAAGGCGTCGATGAGCACGCGGAACACCTTGGCCTCTTGCAGCAGCGGGGTGATGTCGCGAAACTGCACGCCGGGCGCCGGCCAGTCGGGCACGGTTCGGATGTGGTCGCGGAGGTACTGGCTGACGCTGAAGTTGGACATGGCGATAAAGGTCACGGTGGGAACCAGATTGTGCGCCTGCGGTGGTGCCCGCAGCTTGGCCGCGCTCAGCCTTTGAGCAATTTTTGCGTGGCCATGGCCAGGGGCTCGGGCTTGCCGCTCAAAACCAGGGTATCGCCGTCTTCCAGCCGTGGGTCCAGCGCCGCATCCACGCTCTGGCCATTGCGCCGGCGCAGGCTGACCACTCGGGTGTCCATGGCGTGCAGCGCCAGGCGGCTCACCGGCTGGCCAATGGCACGCGCGCCCAGCGGCAGCGTGACCGAGGCCAGCCGCTCCTGCGCCAACTCGTCCACCGAGTTGTCGTCGTCCCCATGAAAATAGCCGCGCAGCAGGCTGTATCGGGCGTCGCGCTGCGCCTGTGCAAGCTGGATCACGCGGCGCATCGGCACGCCTACCAACGCCAGCGCATGGCTGGCCAACATCAGCGAGCCTTCGATCGCCTCAGGCACCACCTCTGCGGCGCCGGCCTGCTGCAAGGCCTCCAGGTCGTGGTCGTCCTGGGTGCGCACAATCACGGGCACCTGCGGCGCGTGTTCGCGGATGTTCCCCAGCACTTTGATGGCACCTGCCACGTCCAGGTAAGTCACCACCACCGCGCTGGCGCGCGCCAGGCCGGCCGCCATCAGCGCCTGCAAGCGGGCGGCGTCGCCAAACACCACCGAGTCACCGGCGGCCGCGGCCTGGCGCACCCGGTCCGGGTCCAGGTCCAGCGCCATGTAGGGGATACCCTCGCCTTCGAGCATGCGCGCCAGGTTCTGCCCGCAGCGGCCGTAGCCGCAAATAATGACGTGCCGGTTGGCATTGATCGATTTGCGCGCAATGTTGGTCATTTGCAGCGACTGCTGCAGCCACTCGCTGCTGACCAGGCGCATCACCAGCGGGCCGCTGTACTGCACGATGAAGGGCGTGGCCAGCATCGACAGCACCATGCTGGCCAGAATCGGGTTGAGCAGCTCGGGCGGCACCAGCGCGTTGGCCTGGGCCAACGTCAGCAGCACAAAGCCGAACTCACCGGCCTGCGCCAGGTACAGGCCGGTGCGCAGGGCTACGCCTTGCGTTGCGCCCAGGCCTCGCGCCAAAATAGTCACCAATGCCGCCTTGAACAGCACCGGCAGTGTCACCAGCAGCAGCACCAGCGGCCAGCGCTCCAGCACCAGGCGCCAGTCCAGCAGCATGCCGATGCTGATGAAAAATAGGCCTAGTAAGACGTCGTGGAAGGGCCGGATGTCGGTTTCCACATGGTGCTTGTACTCAGTTTCCGATATCAGCATGCCGGCAATGAAGGCGCCCAGCGCCAGGCTCAAACCCGCCAGTTCTGTCAGCCAAGCTAAACCCAGGGTGACGAACAGGAGGTTGAGCACAAAGAGCTCTTCACTCTGGCGCCGCGCCACCAGCGTCAGCCACCAGCGCATCACCCGCTGCCCGCCCACCAACAGCAGCGTGATCAGCAGCACGGCCTTGACGCCGGCCAGCAGCAGAGTGGCTGGCAGTGCCTCAGTCGGCGCCGCCAGGGCCGGGATCAGCACCAGCAGCGGCACCACTGCCAGGTCTTGAAACAACAGCACCCCCATCACCCGCTTGCCATGCTCAGACTCCAGCTCCAGGCGCTCGGTCATCAGCTTGACGACGATGGCCGTGCTGCTCATGGCGAGTGCACCCGACAGCGCCAGCGCGGTTTGCCAGCCCATGCCCCACAGGCCCGGCGCGAGCCAAGCAAGGCCCAGCAGAGCGGCAGTGGCTGCCAGCACGGTCAGCAGCACCTGCAGCAGGCCCAGACTAAACACATGGCGGCGCATGGCGCGCAGCTTGGGCAGGTTGAACTCCAGCCCGATCACAAACATCAGAAAAACCACGCCAAATTCACCCAAGGCGCGGACCCCGTCCGAGTTTTGGGCTAGCGCCAGCGCATTGGGCCCGATCAGCACCCCGACCACCAGGTAACCCAGCATCGGCGGCAGCTTGAGCGAGCGGCAGACCACCACCCCCAGCACGGCGGCCAGCAGATAGAGCAGGGCTAGTTCGAGCGGGGTCATGACGACATAGTAACTAACTAGGCGCCAGGTTCAGGGACGTAGGTCCCAACCGTAGAATCTCCCGATGACTGTCCGAACCGCCGTGCCCCCCGTTTTTGAGGCCGGCCGCGCTATTTTGCTGGCCCAGGAGGCCCTGGGCATCGAGGCGGCCGCTGTCATCGCGGTGCAGCAGCGAATCGGTTCGGCTTTTGCCCAAGCGGTCGAGCGCATGCTGCTGCTGTCGGGCCGGGTGGTAGTGATGGGTATGGGCAAGAGCGGCCATATTGGACGCAAAATTGCCGCAACCCTCGCTTCCACCGGCACTCCGGCGTTGTTCGTCCACCCGGCTGAGGCCAGCCATGGCGATCTGGGCATGATCACCGCAGCCGACTTGGTGCTGGCGGTCTCCAACAGTGGTGAGTCGCAGGAGTTAACGGCGATCTTGCCAGTGCTCAAGCGCCTGGGCGTGCCGCTGGTGGCCATGACCGGCCGGGCTGACTCCACGCTCGCCCGGCATGCCGATGTGTTTCTGGACTGCGCAGTTGACAAAGAGGCCTGCCCGCTCAATTTGGCCCCCACGGCCAGTACCACGGTGCAACTGGCACTCGGCGACGCCCTGGCGGTGGCCCTGCTCGACGCGCGCGGCTTCAAGGCTGAGGACTTTGCCCGCTCTCACCCGGGCGGTGCCTTGGGGCGCAAGCTGCTGACGCACGTCAGCGACGTGATGCGCTCAGGCTCCGCGGTGCCGCGGGTCGGGCCAGACGCCAGCTTCAGCGCGTTGATGCGCGAGATGAGCGCCAAGGGCCTGGGCGCAACCGCTGTGGTCAATGCTGATGGCCGGGTGCTCGGCATCTTTACCGACGGCGACCTGCGCCGGCTGATGGAGCGCGGGCAGGACCTGCGCGCGCTCAGCGCGGCCGACGTCATGCACCCTCAGCCGAGCACCATCGCCCAAGACGCCCTGGCGGTGGAGGCGGCCGAACTGATGGAGTTGCGTCGCATCACCAGCGTGCTGGTGCTCGACGCCCAGGGCCTGTTGTGTGGCGCACTCAATAGCAACGACCTCATGCGGGCCAAGGTGATCTGATGCTGCAACCCGCGCTGAACCTCCCCCCGGATCTGCTGCTGCAAGCCCAAGGCATCAAGGTGGTGTTCTTAGATGTGGATGGTGTGCTGACCGACGGCGGTCTGTATTTCACCGAAGCTGGCGAGACCCTTAAACGCTTTCACACCCTGGACGGTCATGGCCTCAAACTGCTGCAGCGTGGCGGGATCACGCCGGCGGTGATCAGTGGTCGCGACTCTGAGCCGCTTCGCTTGCGGCTGCAGGCGCTTGGCATTGAGCATGCCCACTTAGGCATCGACAACAAGCGGCCGGCGGCTGAGCAGATCCTGGCCACACTGGGGCTGGGCTGGCAAGATGCCGCCGCCATGGGCGACGACTGGCCCGACCTGCCGGTGATGCAGCGCGCCGCGCTGGCGTGCGCACCGCCCAACGCACACCTTGAGGTGCGGGCGCTGGCCAACTACGTCACGCAGGCCGCTGGCGGCTCGGGGGCGGTGCGTGAGTTCTGCGACCTGTTGCTGGTCGCCAGCGGCAAGTACGCGGGTCTGCTGCGGGAGTCTGCGGCATGAAGCAACTCGCACAACAGGTCTGGGAGCGCGCTGCGCTCTACCTGCCCACGCTGTTGATGGGCGTGCTGGCCTTGGGCACCTACTGGCTGGTGCGCAGCACGCCGGTGCCCGGACAGGCCGCGCCCGCCGCGCCCGTGCGCCACGAGCCCGATTACCTGATGAACAAGTTTTCGGTCAAAACTTACGACGGCAATGGCCGCCTCAAATCTGAAATAGTCGGTGCGCAGGCGCGTCATTTTCCGGATGTCGACACATTGGAGATTGATGGCGTGCGCATCCGCGCCTATGACGAGGCGGGCCAATTGACCCTTGCGACGGCCAGCCGCGCGCTCATTAATAGCGATGCCTCCGAACTGCAGCTGTTTGGCGATGCCCGGGTGGTGCGTGAGCCCGTCCCAGACAAGGCCGGCGTGCTGCAACCACGGCTTGAGTTTCGCGGTGAGTTTTTGCATGCCTTCATGAAAACTGAGCGCGTGCTCTCGCCGCAACCATTAGAGCTGACACGGGGGCAGGATCAATTCACCGCCGATGCGATGGAGTTTGACAACGTAGCGCAGGTGATGCAACTAACTGGCCGTGTGCGTGGCACGCTGGTGCCTAAGCCAGGCAAGTAAGGCGGCTTTGTTTGAAGCCGACCCGTCTCGTCTTCATCACCGGCGCGGCCAGTGGTCTCGGTCAAGCTCTGGCCTGGCGCTACCACCGGGCGGGCGCTGAGCTGGCCCTGGTCGGGCGCCATGAATCCGCAATCAAATCCTGGGCTGAGCAGCGCGACATAAGCCCTGATCGCTATAAAATTTATAGTGCTGATGTTGCCAATGCAACCAGTATCGTGACAGCGGGAGAGGCCTGCTTGCGCCAGCAGGGTGTGCCTGATGTGGTGGTGGCCTGTGCCGGCATCAGCGTCGGGGTCGACACGGCAGAGCGGGACGACCTGGCCGTCATGGCGCTGACCTACGCCACCAACAATGTGGGAACCGCCGCCACCTTCATGCCCTTCATCAAGGCCATGAGGGAGCGCCGGCATGGCACGCTGGTGGGCATCGGCAGTGTGAACGGCATTCGCGGTTTTGCCGGCCATGGGGCTAATTGCCCGAGCAAGGCGGCCTTGATCAGTTATTGCGAGTGCCTGCGCCTGGAATTGCGCGGCAGCGGTGTGAATGTGGTGACGCTGTGCCCCGGTTACGTGGCCACGCCGCTCACTCAGGGCAACCGTTACGCGATGCCTTTTTTGCTGCAGCCTCAAGACTTCGCAGAACGTGCCTATCGGGCGATTGAGGCCGGCGTCAGTTACCGGGTGATTCCCTGGCAGATGGGGCTGGTGGCCAAGCTGTTGCGACTGCTGCCTAACCCGGTGTTTGACCGGTTATTTGCCGGGCGGCCGCGCAAGGCGCGGCAATAAAAAAGGGCCCGAAGGCCCTTTTGTCTGCTGGCTAGATGCCGGCTGAGTGCTTAGTAGCTGCTGCGACCGCCGCCACCACCACCGTAGCCGCCGCCACCGCCGCTGCGGCTTCCACCGCCACCGCCGCCGTAACCGCCGCCACCGCCACCGCCGCTGCGGCTTCCACCGCCGCCGCCGCCGCCGTAACCGCCGCCGCCGCCGCCGCCACCACCAGCGCCGCCACCGAAGCCACCGCTACGGGGAGGACGGGGTTCCATGGGGCGAGCCTCGTTCACCACGAGACCACGGCCGCCGTACTGCTGGCCGTTCATGCCATTGATGGCCGCTTGCGCTTCCGCGTCGCTGCCCATTTCGACAAAACCGAAACCTTTGGAGCGGCCGGTGTCGCGTTCCATCATGACCTTGGCGCTTGACACCGTACCGTGTGCGGCAAAAGCTTGCTGCAGGTCTTCATCACGGAAAGAATAGGGCAGGTTGCCCACGTAAAGTTTGTTGCCCATGAAAGGACTCCTCAAAATAACTCAAAACGCGATGGAGTCCAAACCGCAATCAACAAACCAATGAAGACTTATAGCAGACGCGAAACTGACTAATCACCGCAAACTCGTACTGCCAAATTTCGACAATACGAGCGCATTATGCTTCAAGTTTCGATTTGGGCGAGAAATATTTTTCAATCGTTCAAAAAACGGCTCTAAATTGTGTCAGGCTTGTGTCACACGGGCGATTTGTAGCCGTTCGCCTTCAGTTAAAGGTAGGGCCAGGTCATGGCACAAGCACCCAGCGTAAAAATTTGTTGCATCAGCAGCCTGGACGAGGCCCGGTTGGCGATAAGCCACGGGGCGGCCGCGCTCGGTTTGGTGTCCGCCATGCCCAGCGGCCCGGGAGTGATCGACGATGCGCTGATTGCGTCTATAGCGGCCCAAGTCCCTCCGCCTACAGCCACGTTTTTGCTAACCGCGAGGCAGGACGCTGCATCCATCCTGGTCCAGCATGCGTTGTGCCAAACAACCACGATCCAGTTGGTCGATTGGGTGCCCCATGCTGAATTGCGCCTACTCAAGACAGCGCTGCCGGACGTCCAACTGGTGCAGGTGATCCATGTGGTGGATGATGGCGCAGTCGCAGAAGCGCACGCCCTGGCCACTTTGGTAGACGCCTTGCTGCTCGACTCCGGCAACCCGTCACTGACAGTGAAAGAGCTGGGCGGCACCGGGCGAACCCACGACTGGCGCCTGAGCCGGCGCATCCGTGACCAGGTGGCCTGCCCGGTTTACTTGGCGGGCGGCCTGACACCCGCCAATGTGGGTGCGGCGATCGATGCGGTGCAGCCGTTTGGCCTGGACTTGTGCAGCGGCGTGCGTACCGGGGGCCGGTTGGACCCACTCAAACTTCAGGCCTTTTTTGCTGCCCTTAGCGGCCGATTTCCGCTCTGAACTAAGTACCTGACCTAATTACCAATTGGCTTCACGCTCGGGCGTGGCGCTGATCTTGTGAATCGACAGGTCAGCACCGTCAAATTCTTCCTCCTGCGTCATTCTCAAGCCCATCGTGACCTTGAGCAAGCCATACACCACCACGCCAGCCAGGGCCGCCCACGCCACCCCCAGTCCAGTGCCTATCAGCTGCGCACCCATGGACACGCCGCCCAGCCCGCCGAGTGCCTTGCTGCCAAAAAGCCCTGCGGCCACCCCGCCCCAAGTGCCACACAGGCCGTGCAAGGGCCAGACCCCGAGCACGTCGTCGATCTTCCAGCGGTTTTGGGTCAAGGTGAACATGACCACAAAAATGGCGCCAGCCACGCCGCCCACAACCAAGGCGCCCAGCGGATGCATCAGGTCAGAGCCGGCGCACACTGCCACCAGACCGGCAAGCGGCCCGTTGTGCACAAAGCCCGGGTCATTTTTGCCAACAATCAGGGCAGCCAGCGTGCCACCGACCATCGCCATCAACGAGTTGACCGCGACCAGCCCTGAGATTTTGTCCAGCGTTTGCGCGCTCATCACATTGAAGCCAAACCAGCCCACGGTCAGGATCCAGGCGCCCAAGGCCAGAAAAGGGATGCTTGACGGTGGGTGCGCCGACATCGCGCCGTCCTTGCGGTAACGGTTGGCGCGCGCGCCCAGCAGCAACACTGCCGGCAGCGCCAGCCAGCCGCCCACTGCATGCACCACCACGCTGCCCGCAAAGTCATGGAATTCGGCGCCGGTCAGCTGCTTGATCCAGCTTTGCACGCCAAACTGCTGGTTCCAGACAACCCCTTCGAACAGCGGGTAGACGCCGCCCACGATCACCGCGGTGGCGATCAGCTGCGGCCAGAACTTGGCTCGCTCGGCGATGCCACCCGACACAATGGCCGGAATGGCGGCGGCAAAGGTCAACAAGAAGAAAAATTTGACCAGTTCGTAGCCATTTTTGGCGGCCAGTTGCTCGGCGCCCACCAGCAGGCTGGTGCCGTAAGCCACGCTGTAGCCGATCAAAAAGTAGGCCACAGTCGATACCGAAAAGTCGACCAGGATCTTGACTAGGGCATTGACCTGGTTTTTCCGACGTACCGTTCCCAGCTCAAGAAAGGCAAAACCGGCGTGCATAGCCAGCACCATCACGGCGCCAAGAAGGATGAACAGGCTGTCTGCGCCCTGTTTTAGTGCGTCCATAGGAGTCTTTAAAGTAGAAAATGAATTGACATGGTGCGTTTTTCTGAGGCTGATCAAAAACGCACCAAAGGAAAGCAAAAACTGCGCCAGCTGAGCCAAAAGCGGGCGTGGGGAGCCGTGCTGCTGCCAGCCATGATGCCCGCGAGTGGCTTTTGCACCTGTCCGCGTTGCGCTTAGGGTTAGCATCGCCGCATGGAAGCATTTTTGGTCTCAACCGGCATCGTCGCCCTGGCGGAAATGGGTGACAAGACGCAATTGCTGGCGCTGATTTTGGCGGCACGCTTTCGCAAACCGTGGCCGATTGTGCTGGGCATTCTGGTCGCCACGGTGGCCAACCATGCGCTGGCGGGTGCGGTGGGTGCCTGGGTCACCACCTGGCTGGGGCCACAGGTGTTGCGCTGGGTGCTGGGCGGGTCTTTCATTGCCATGGCAATTTGGATGCTGATCCCAGACAAGATCGACGACACCGATACCGGCAGCGCCCCGCGCTTTGGTGTGTTTGGCACCACAGTCGTGGCATTTTTTCTGGCCGAGATGGGTGACAAGACCCAGATCGCCACGGTGATGCTGGCCGCCCAGTACCACGCCTATTTTTGGGTGGTGGCGGGCACGACGCTGGGCATGATGCTGGCAAACGCGCCAGTGGTCTGGCTGGGCGAGCGCATGACACGGCTGGTGCCGTTGCGCGTGGTGCATGTCGTGTCAGCGTTGATCTTCCTGGCCTTGGGGCTGGCCGCCTTGTTGGGTTGGGCTTGAGTCGATTTATACTTGGCTCAGCGCCGATTTGATCCAGGATTGCGGGCGCCGAAGCCTTGGAGCTTCGAAATTCAGCTAAAGACGGCTACCGCTACACCACCAGGTCACCCGGCACCGCTTTTAGCGCTGCCGGGTTTTTTATGTTGCTAGCCACACCACAGTCCATGCATTTTGCTGCTGCGCTGCCTTTGCAGAGCGGCGCCAGCATTCGTGACTACGACCTCAGTTTTGAGACCTACGGCCAGCTCAATGCGGCCCGCTCGAACGCCGTGCTGGTGTGCCATGCGCTCAACGCCTCGCACCATGTGGCCGGGGTCTATGCTGGGCAGGACAAATCCGAGGGCTGGTGGGACACCATGATCGGCCCCGGTAAACCGGTAGACACAGACCGATTCTTTGTGATTGGCGTCAATAACCTGGGTTCCTGCTTTGGCAGCACCGGGCCCATGCATATCAACCCCGACACGGGCCTGGTTTACGGCGCCGACTTTCCGGTGGTGACGGTGGAGGACTGGGTTGACGCGCAGGCCCGGTTGCTGGACGCGCTCGGCATTGAAACACTGGCGGCGGTGATGGGCGGCTCGCTCGGCGGCATGCAGGCGCTCGGTTGGGCGCTGCAGTACCCGCAGCGCGTACGCCACGCGGTGATCGTGGCCAGTGCGCCTAACCTGACGGCCGAAAACATCGCCTTCAACGAGGTGGCGCGCCGCGCCATCGTGACCGACCCGGATTTTCATGGCGGCCATTTTTACGCGCAGGGGGTGGTGCCCAAGCGTGGGCTGCGCATCGCCCGCATGATCGGCCACATCACCTACCTCAGCGACGACGTGATGAACGAGAAATTTGGCCGCCAGTTGCGGCATGCTGTGCTCGGGGCGGGCGCGGGTGATTACAAGTACAGCACGCAGGACGTGGAGTTCCAGATCGAGAGCTACCTGCGCTACCAGGGCGACAAGTTTGCCGAGTACTTTGACGCCAACACCTACCTGCTCATTACACGGGCGCTCGATTATTTTGACCCGGCCCGGGCCTTTGGTGGCGATCTGAGCCGAGCGCTGGCGCGCGCCACGGCCAAATTTTTACTGGTGAGCTTTTGTACCGATTGGCGATTTGCACCAGCACGCAGCCGCGAGATCGTGAAAGCCCTGCTCGACAACCGGCGCGACCTGAGCTATGCCGAGATCGATGCGCCACACGGTCATGACGCCTTTTTGCTCGATGACCCGCGCTACCTGGGCGTTGTTCGCTCTTATTTCGATAGCATTAGTCGGGAATTGGAGGGTGCGGCATGAGCGATGCGTTGACGATGGAGGCGCTGGCCCGGCTGGTGCCGGTCGGCTCCCGCGTGCTGGACCTGGGCTGCGGCGACGGCGCCATGCTGGACCATTTGCAACGCACCCGTGGCTGCACCGGCTACGGCATCGAGATTGACGACGCCAATGTGCTGGCCTGTGTGCAACGCGGCGTGAACGTGATCCAGCTGAACCTGGACGAGGGCTTGGCGCTGTTTGGCGACCAGAGCTTTGACGTTGTGCTGCAGATCGATACGTTGCAGCACCTGCGGAATGCCGAAACCATGTTGCGCGAGACCGCGCGCGTGGGCCGCATCGGCATCGTGGCTTTTCCCAACTTTGCCCACTGGCCCAACCGCCTGAGCGTGCTGCTCGGTCGCATGCCGGTGACCCGGCGGCTGCCCTACCAGTGGTACGACACGCCGAACATCCGGGTTGGCACGCTGGCGGATTTTGATGCCTTGGCCCGCAAGAATGAGCTGCTGATCAAAGACGCCTTTGGCTTGGAGCAGGGGCGCGCGCTACGCTGGATGCCCAACGCGCGGGCATCGACTGCGGTTTTTGTTTTCACCCGCTGAGCCCTCCCTGGGGCCGGCAGACAAGAGAGCTGAAAATGCCACTGCATCCTTACCTGCAACAACTGCTTGACGTGGCCGCCACGGCCGGTGTGCCAACCTACCCAGAGATGGCCAGCATGGCCGTGGTCCGTGCCGCCGCAATGGCCGGCAACCCACCGCCGCCGCAACCGGTGCCCGTGGCGGCTGTGAGGGATGTTGCCATTCCAACCCGAGGCGGCCCGCTGCCAGCGCGCATTTACACCCCGCAGGGGCCTGGGCCACATTCGGCGCTGGTGTATTTTCATGGCGGTGGTTTTGTGGCCCTAGGACTGGATTCGCACGACGGTGTCTGCCGCTACCTGTGCGCTGGGTCGAGCAGCGTGGTGGTGTCGGTCGATTACCGGCTGGCACCGGAGCACCGTTTCCCGGCCGCCGCGGAAGACGCCCTGGATGCCACACGGTGGGTGGCGGACCAGGCACAGGCATTGGGCGTCGATGCCCGGCGCCTGGTGGTGGGTGGTGACAGCGCTGGCGGCTGCCTGGCCGCCGCCACGGCAATGCACTTGCGTGATGCTGGTGGCCCCGCACTGGCTGGGCAGCTGTTGCTGTACCCGGTTACCGATCATCCGTCTGGCACGCCCGACGCCTACCTACGTTTTGGCGCTGGCTTTGGCCTAACGGCACTGGCGATGCACTGGTTTTGGGACCAATACCTCGCAACGCCTGAGCAGGCTGCCGACCCGCTGGCCTCACCACTGCGTATGGTCAGCTGCGCTGGCCTACCGCCGGCTTATGTGATGGTGGCTGAATACGATGTGCTGCGTGACGAGGGCGAGGCTCTGGCCCGGCGGCTGGCACAGGCCGGTGTGCCGCTGCGCGAGCGCTGCAGCGCCGGGATGAACCATGGCTTTCTAAAGCACGTGGGCCGGCTGCCCGAGGCGGAGGCAGAACTCGACGATGCCTGCCTGTGGCTGCGCCGGCTCAATGGCGTCGGTGAGTTGTCAGGCCCCTGACACTTTGCCGCCACCAGCCTCGGTTCGGTGGGTGTCATTTCTTCTTTTTGGCCGTGTCGTGTTTGCGCCAGTACTGAAACTCGGACTCGTTGATTTCCAGATCAACCTCCATCACGCGCATTTGCAGTCGCTCCTGCACCTGGGCCACTGCCAGGTTGTAAATGACCGGGCCGATTTCCTCGACAAAAAAGCCCAGCAACGCGCCAGCGCTGATGTTGCCGATCTTTTCATCCCTGTTTTCCAGAAAATAGCGTTCAATAGAGGCAATCGCCTGTTGCCGGGCCTCCTTCGGTATTTCAATGCTCATTTGATGAATCCCTCTGTAACAAAGACACGACGAGGCAGCAGTCTGCCATGGCACCGCCTGTTCGGCATCACGTCTTTCGAACTGGGTTGATGGTCCATGCAAAATCAACAAGAGGCGGCGGTCCTCGCCCCTAGCCGGGCCGAGGTCTTCTGGTTCTGGCTGAAGCTGGGCTTTATCAGCTTTGGCGGGCCAGCCGGGCAGATTGCCATCATGCACCGCCAACTGGTGGACGAAAAACGCTGGATCTCGGAAGCACGTTTTCTGCACGCGCTCAACTACTGCATGCTGTTGCCCGGCCCGGAGGCGCAGCAACTGGCCACCTACCTGGGCTGGCTGATGCACCGCACCTTGGGCGGCATCGTCGCCGGCCTGTTGTTTGTACTTCCTTCCTTGCTGCTGTTGATTGGCTTGAGCTGGGTCTATGTGGTTTACGGGCAGTTGCCCGCTGTGGCTGGCTTGCTCTACGGCATCAAGCCGGCGGTTGCGGCACTGGTGCTGCAGGCGGTGCACCGGGTGGGCAGCCGAACCCTGAAGACGCCGTCTCAAGCGCCTGTGCTGTGGGCTGTTGCCGTGATGAGTTTCGTCGCCATTGCGGTGTTTCAGGTGGCTTTCCCCTGGGTGGTGCTGACAGCGGCGCTGGTTGGCTGGCTGGGCCAACGCCTGGTCCCGGCCCAGTTTGCCCTTGCCGGCGGCCATGGCTCGGCCAAGCCGGCCGCCCAACACCGCGGCGCCTGGCTGGATGATCACACGCCCACGCCGCCCCATGCGCGCTACCGTCCGGCGCGGCTTGCCGCCGTGCTGCTGGCGGGGGCGGCGCTGTGGTTGCTGCCCATGGGTGTGCTGACGCTTTGGCAGGGCTGGCAGGGCCCGCTGACGCAAATGGCCTGGTTTTTTACCAAGGCCGCGCTGCTGACTTTTGGTGGCGCCTACGCGGTGCTGCCCTATGTCTACCAGGGCGCGGTGCAGCAGTTTGGCTGGCTCAGCGGGCCGCAGATGATGGACGGCCTGGCGTTGGGGGAGACCACCCCGGGCCCGCTGATCATGGTGGTCACCTTTGTGGGCTTTTTGGGCGGCTGGCACAAGGTGGTGCTGGGACCCGAGGCACTTGTGTTGGGCGCTGTGCTGGCGGCGGTGGTGGTGACCTGGTTCACTTTTTTGCCTTCTTTTGTTTTCATCCTGGCCGGTGGTCCGCTGGTGGAGTCGACCCACGGCCGGCTGCAGTTCACGGCACCGCTGACGGCCATCACCGCCGCCGTGGTTGGCGTGATCGCCAGTCTTGCTATTTTATTCATAGCACACATTGCTTATCCGACAGGGCCTAGAGCCGGATTTCTTATAAATTTGGATGCTGCGGCACTGGCCCTGACGGCGCTGGCCGCATGGGCCCTGATGCGCCTGAAGTGGGGGGTGATGCCTGTGATTGCAGCTTGTGCGCTGATCGGCATGGTACTGAAGCTGGTCGTGGCGCCCTAGAGTGGGGGTGCGCGTTAAGGTCAGCTGGGTGTGCTGATGTATGAGCCTAGTGAGGCGATGCTGCTGGACATGTCGGTGCAAGCCCAGGTGCTTAATTTGCTGACCGACCTGCAATCCCGGCTCGGTTTGACCTATTTGTTCATCAGCCATGATTTGGCCGTGATTCGCTACCTGTGCGACCGGGTGGCCCTGATTCACCAGGGCCGCATCGTGGAGCATGGCACCCGGGACCAGATTTTTGATGCACCTCAAAACGACTACACGCGGCAACTGCTGGCGGCCATGCCAGAAGTTCGATTCTGACCCCTATTCTCGGGAGCTGGCATGAAAAAAATAGCGATTGGCGGCATGCGCCATGAGACCAATACCTTTGCGCCCACCAAGGCCGACTATGCAGCGTTTTCAGAGGGCGGGGCTGAGCCAAGCCCTCTGGTGAGAGAAGCTCTGCTGCACACCTTGCAAGGCGCCAATGTGCCTGTGCAAGGGGCGATCGACAGTCTGCGGGCCAGCGGCTATGCCCTGGTACCGCTGATCTGGGCGTCGGCCTCACCATCGGCACATGTGACGCAAGATGCTTTTGAACGCATCATTGGCCAGTTGGTGAAGTTATTGGTGGAAGCTGGGCCGGTCGATGGCGTTTACCTGGACCTGCATGGCGCCATGGTGAGCGAGCATTTTGATGACGGCGAGGGCGAAATCCTGCGGCGCGTTCGACAAGTGGTCGGCGAACGTGTACCAGTCGTGGCCAGCCTGGACTCGCATGCCAACATCACGCGTCAAATGGTGGCTCAGGCCGATGCCCTGACGGTTTTCCGAACCTACCCGCATGTGGACATGGCGGCCACCGGTGAGCGTGCCGTCGAGTTGCTGGACCGCATGTTGCGCACCGGCCAGCGCCCGGTCAAGGGCTTTCGCAGCTTTGACTATTTGACCTCGCTGCCCTCGCAGTGCACCCTGATTGAGCCCGCGCAACGCCTGTACCGGCAGCTGGCGCAGCTTCAGGCGCGCAGTGGCGTGTCGCTGGACTTTGCCACTGGCTTTCCCATGGCTGACTTGGCCGAGTGCGGCATGACGCTGCTGGCTTATGGCGTAGACGATGCGGCCACTCAGGCTGTGTTGCGCGAGATGGGCGACGCCATTGCCGCAGCCGAACCAGAGTTTTCGACCGACCTGCTGCCCCCCGATGAGGCGGTGCAGCGCGCCATGCAGCTCGGGGCGCCGGGTGCCCCCGTGGTGCTGGCCGACACGCAGGACAACCCTGGTGCCGGTGGTAATGGCGACACCACCGGCCTGCTGGAGGCTCTGGTGCGACACCGCCCACCCCACGCCGTTCTGGGGGTACTGATCGACCCTGCGAGTGCCGCGCAGGCGCATGCGGTCGGGTTGGGAGGTGTTGCCGCATTCGCCCTGGGTGCTATCTCGGGCCTGCCCGGGCAGGAGGCGTTCAAGGCCCGGTTTCGCGTTGAGCACCTTGCCGACGGGCGCCTGACTTGTACCGGCCCGATGTTTTATGGGTTGGCGCTGCAACTCGGGCCGATGGCTTGCTTGCGTGAAGAAGTCTCGGGCCTTAGGGTGGTGCTGGCCAGCCGAAAGTTCCAGGCGGCAGACCAGGCCTTGTTTCGTCACGTGGGTATCGAGCCGGTACAGCAGGCGCTGCTGGCACTGAAGAGTTCGGTGCATTTTCGTGCTGACTTTCAGGCCATGGCCCGTGCTGTGCTGGTGGTCAAGTCGCCTGGGCCAGCGCTGGCCGACCCGGCGGACTTCAACTGGCAAAAGCTACGGCCGGGCGTGCGTTTGCGGCCTTTAGGGCCAGTGCATCCCGTCCGCTGAGCGACCCGGCGAACCGTTGACAGTCGCCACACCACACCCAGGACCCTCACCATGCCCCCAAGCCCATCGGCCGCCTTGCCCACCACGCCCGCACTGGCCGAGGGCACCCGTTACCGGGTGCTGGGTGCGCTCAGCTTCTCGCACTTCCTCAACGACATGATGCAGTCGCTGATTTTGGCGATCTATCCCCAGCTCAAGGGCGACTTCAACCTGAGCTACACGCAAATCGGCATCATCACGCTGATGTTTCAACTCACGGCCTCGTTGTTGCAACCCTTAATTGGCTCCTACACCGACAAGCACCCGCAGCCACGCGCCTTGTCCATCGGCATGGGTTTCACCCTGGTGGGTTTGCTGGTTCTGGCGGTGGCGCCAAACTACGCCATGGTGCTGGTGGCCGCGGCCCTGGTCGGCACCGGCTCAGCGATATTTCACCCCGAATCTTCCCGTATGGCGCGCCTGGCCTCGGGCGGTCGGCACGGTTTTGCCCAGTCGATCTTTCAGGTGGGTGGCAGTGCTGGCCAAGCCATGGGTCCGCTGGCAGCAGCCTGGGTCATCATCCCTCTTGGGCGGCCCAGCGTGGCAGGTTTTTCAGCTGCAGCTTTGATGGCGATGGCGGTGCTCTGGCAAGTCGGTAACTGGTACTTGGCGCATCGCGTGGCCAGCGCGGGCCGACCTGCCGCCCTGGTGAAGCCCTCACCGCTGCCGCCCAGGGTCGTGGTGTTTGCGATCAGCATCCTGATGACACTGGTGCTGTCCAAGAGTTTCTACATCACCAGCATCAACAGCTACTACACCTTTTACATGATCGACAAGTTCGGCATCACGGTGTCTGGCGCGCAGATGTACCTGTTTCTTTTCCTGGTCTCGGTGTCGGTAGGGACCCTGCTGGGCGGGCTGGTGACCGACCGGCTCGGCGTCATACCGGTGATCTGGCTGTCCATTCTGGGCGCCGCACCGTTCACCTTGATGTTGCCCTACGCCAGCCTGGGCTGGACCGCCGTCCTCACGGTGCTGATCGGCCTGATCACCGCCGCTTCTTTTTCCGCCATCATTGTGCTTGCCCAAGAGCTGATGCCGGGCCGAGTCGGCCTGGTGGCGGGTTTGTTTTTTGGGCTGTCTTTTGGTATCGGCGGGCTGGGTGCCGCGTTCCTCGGCTGGATCGCGGATCAGACCAGCATCCCCACGGTCTACCAGCTGTGCTCGTTCATCCCGCTGATCGGCCTGTTGACGGCGTTTTTGCCTAAGCTGCCAAACAGCAAAACAACATAAGCGGGCTGTACGCCAGAAATTTGGCTTCATCAGGCCTGTCCTTTTCCGTCATTCCCGCGAAGGCGGGAATCCAGTGGCCGCTTGGTCAGGGCCCAGCCCAAGCGCTGGCTGCTTTGAACGACGACAGCACATCGTGCTGTGCCGAGAAGCCCAGCTCCGCCTGAGCGCAGCGCACGTCAAAGGGCTGTGTGCGTTGGTAAGGGAAGCCGGCAAAGCCGGTGTCGGGCAGGGCCAGGTCGTCAAAAACGAGCTCGGGGCGCACCTTGCGCGCCGCCGCCACAAAATCTCCAAAGCTCGCCAACTGGCCGCTGCCGATGGTGTAAACCCGCGACGGCAAGGCCGTTGCATCGAGCGCGGCCACATTGGCGGCGGCGACGTCGCGCGCGTCGATAAAGTCATCACCGCCGGCCCACAGCAACAGTGGGTCGGTCACCGCCACGCGGCCTTGGACGGCGCCCTGGCCCAGCAGCGTTGCCAGCAAGCGGCCAGGCACCGAGTGGTTGGGCCCGGCCCACAGGCCCAGCACGGCCGAATATCTCAGGATGGCCACCGACAGGCCGAACTGGTCGGCGTAATGTTGGGTGAAATATTCTGCGGCCAGTTTGCTGGTGGCATACAGGCTGCCCGGGCGCTCACTGACCGCATGAAAGGCAAAGTCTTCAGCGACCGGACCGGCTTGCGGTCGGCGAAATGTCGGGTAGTACAGCGTGGTGGACGAGGCCAGCACAAAACGGCGCACGCCGCAGGCGCGGGCGGCTTCCAGCAGATTGACGGTACCGCCCAGGTTGACATCGGCGGCCAGCGTGGGCGTTTGGCGGATCGCCATGCTTAAAGCGGCAGCGGTGTGCACCACGGCGGTCACACCATGCTCCTGCAGCAGGGCCAACATGGCGGCTCGGTCGCAGACATTGCCGCTGACGACCGTGACTTGCTCCAGGGGCAACACCGAACCGATCATCACGGTCATCGGCTGCAAGTCCAGCAGCACCACCGGCTCGCCGCGCGCAGCCAGCAGCGCCGCGGTCTGGCAGCCTATCAGCCCGGCGCCGGTGATCAGCGTTGCCATGAGGCCTTCAGTCTTCGCTGAAAACTTGGTGGTAGACCCGGCCCTGGAACAGGCCCATCACGGCGCCGATCTGTTGCCGCACCGCCTGGCGTGTGGGGCTGGCCAGCGCCGCATTCATGGCGTCCAGGCTGTCAAAGTGCAAATCAAACACCATGTAGACCGGTGGCGTGCCCTCGTCGGCCTGCACCAGCCGGCGCAATTTGACCTGGCGGATGCCAGGGTAGGTGCCAATGGCGGCCAGCACCGGGCCGGCCATTTGGGCGTCGAATTGCTGGCGCTCGGCGGCCGGGATGCTGCCTTCCAAAATGGCGGAACGGACGATCATCGGGTGGTCTCCTGGGGTAATTGGGGTGCCATCAGTCGTGCGGTGGCATCGCTGGTAGCCACCAGGTGTTGCGTCATCAGTGCCACTGCTTGGGCGGCGTCACGGCGCAGCACGGCCTCCATCACGGCTTGGTGTTCGGCATTGACATCGCGCACCTGAGCCTGGCTCTCCAGGTGGTGCAGGATGCGGATTTTGCGGTAGCGCTCCGACTGGTCCACCAGCTGCCCGTGCAGCCGCAGCAGCCAGGGCGAGCCGCAACCCGCTACCAGCGCGTGGTGAAAGCTGCGGTGGCGCAGCTCCCAGAGGCTGGCGTCGGCCATGGCCGCCGGGTCGTTCGGCAGAGGGGTACGCGACAGGCGGTGAAAGGCCGCCACGATGTCACCCTCCCAGTCGGCACCGCCCAGTTGCATGGCCATGGGCAGCATGGTGGATTCAAGCGCAGTGCGAGCCACGGTCAAGTCGCGCAGTTCGGCCACAGACACTGGGGCCACGGCAAAGCCACGCTGGGCGTCGTTCACCACCATACCCTCTGCCGACAGGCGTTGCAGCGACTCGCGCAGGGGGCTTAGCCCCAAGCCATAGCGCGCCTGCAGGTCTTTGGTCCGCAGGCGCTCACCTGGCGCCAGCGTGCCACTCAGGATGTCCCGCCGCAGCAGGTCTTGCGCCTGGTTGGCCAGGGTTCGGGCGTTGGCCGCGTCGTCCTTAGCGGTGTGTGAGCTGTTTGCCATGCGTGTGCGGTGAGGTAAATAGTGGTTTATACCAAAACAAAAGACGTTTTATTTTATTCATAAATATATAATTTATGTTGACAATGATTATTTATGCTGAATAGAATGCGTTGTAAGCCCGTCGAATCGTATGTCGGGTCAACCATTGATGCCATGGAGCCCCGCCACATGTTTGCACTCGCTACCGTCGAATACCAGGGTCAGGCCTTGGGATGTCTGGAGCTGGATGGCCGCTATTTCCCGCTGTCGGCCCTGGCTCAACGGGCCGGTTTGGCCGACCTGCCCGGCAGCGTGATCGGTCTGTTCGATGATTGGGCAACCCACGGCGCTCAATTGCCTGCACTGCTGCCCCATTGCCACGCTGCAGACGGCCTGTTGCCCGAGCAGGTGCGGGTGCTGGCGCCACTGCTTTACCCCGGCAAAATCTTGTGTGCCGGTGCCAATTACTTTGATCACCTGGCGGAAATGGGCATGCCCGGAGCCAAAAAAGAAGAGCAGCGCCTGTTTTTCTTCATGAAGCCGCCGCGCAACGCCGTGGTCGGCCCGGGCGAGACCGTGCACATGCCGCTGGGCACCAAAGCCTTTGACTGGGAAATCGAACTCGCCGCCGTCATCGGCAAGACCGCGCGCAATGTGTCGGTAGCTGACGCCCTGTCGCACGTGGCCTTTTACACGGTGGCAATTGATTTTTCGGCGCGCGACCATAACCGCGCGCCCGAGACGTTTTACAAGCTCGACTGGGTGGCCGGCAAGGCCAACGACACCTGCTGCCCGCTAGGCCCCCGCCTGATTCCGGCCAGCGCCGTGGCCGACCCGCAAAACATGGGCCTCAAGCTGTGGGTGAATGGCGAGCTCAAACAGAACGGCCGCTCCAGCGACATGATTTTCTCAGTGGCCGAGCAGATCGCCACTGCTTCCCGCATCATGACACTGGACCCGGGCGATGTGCTGCTGACCGGCACGCCGGCCGGCGTGGGCTCGCCCAAGCAGACATTTCTTAGCGTGGGTGACCGGGTCGATGCCGAGATCGAGGGCATCGGCCGCCTGTCTGTCACGGTGCAGGCGCCGCGCTGAGCATCTGCCGTTTTCCAAAGGCGATAGACCCTGCCTTTTCATATGGGTCTCTGCAAATCCTAGGAGTTAGACCATGAGACGAACACTACTTGCCGCTGCCGTGGCTTTGGCCTCACTCAGCGTGCTGCCAATGGCCCAAGCCCAGACCGAGATCCGCGTGTCTACGGCCGCGCCGGACAATGCCCCGCTGTCGGACGCCTTCCGCATGATCAAGGCGCGTATGGAGGCCAAGTTTCCCGGGGCCATCAAGGTGTCCTTGCACACCGCCAGCGCGCTGTTCCGCCAGGGCACCGAGCTGCCAGCCATGCAGCGCGGCAACCTGGAGATGGCCAGCCCGGTCACCTTCGAGATCGAAGCCCAGTTGCCCGAGTATGGTGTGTTCAGCGCGGCCTACCTGTTCCGCGACGCCGACCACCTGATCAAGACCTTTCGCAGCGACATCGGCAAGGAATACTACGATGAAGTGGCGGCCAAGGTCGGCCTGGTGATCCTGGACACGGCTTACCTAGGCACGCGCACGATCAACCTGACCAACGACAAGAAGATCGAAAAGCCCTCTGACCTGGCCGGCACCAAGATGCGCATGCCGCCTGGTGCGTCGTTTCAGGTGCTGGCCAAGGCGCTGGGCACCACGCCCGTGTCCATGCCCATCACCGAGGTCTATCTGGCTCTGAAGACGGGCGCCATTGATGCGCAGGACAACCCGACCAATATGACGCGTGACTGGAAGTTCCATGAGGTGACCAAGCAGGTGGTGCTGACCAAGCACCTGGTGCAGCCGGTGTTCCTGGCCATCGCCAAGCCTTTTTTTGACAAGCTCACACCGGCCCAACAGGCTGAGTTGCGGGCGGCTGCCCGGGAAGCGGCTGACATGCAGATCGCCAAGACGCTGCTGGATGAGAAGGCTGCGTTGGACACCTTCCGCGCCGCCAACATTCGCATCAGTGAGCCCGATGCCACGGCCTTTCGCACCGTGGTGCTCAAAGAGTATGAAAGCTCAGGCATGACGGCCAAATGGAAGCCAGGCCTGTTGGCCCGAATTCAGGCTGTCAAATAAGCCGTTACAACTGAGACCATCACACCATGCAAACCCCTATCCTGCCCTGGTACAAGCGGCTGGCCGAAGCCGTGTCGACCTTCAGTCTGGGGGTGGTTTTCCTATTTTTCATTTACGGCGTCGGTATGCGTTACCTGCTGAACCGGCCAGTCAGCTGGACCGATGAGGCGGTGACCGTGCTGATGGTGTGGTCGGTGCTCTGGACCGGCGCCTTTGTGCTGCGCTGGTCCGAGCACATCTCGTTTGACATTGTGTTTGTCAACCTGGCACCCAAGCGCCAGCGCCTGATGCTGCTGGTGGCCAACCTGGCCTTTGTGGCATTGATGTTCGCGGCGTTGCCGGGCATGGTGGACTACACCCTGTTCCTCTGGCGTGAGAAAACCGACATGCTGGAGATGCGGCTGGACTTTGTCTACGCGATTTTCCCGATCTTTTTCATGGCGATCGTGGTGCGCCAGTTGCTGAGCCTGTGGCGCCTGCTGTCGCCGCGCTGGCCCGCTGAGTTGGCGCGCTGGACCGGTGCTGACCGGGAGCAGGCGCCATGACGCCGGGCTTGTACGCCCTGCTGGGCGCAGTGCTGTTTGGTGCCCTGATGCGCCTGCCTTTGGCGCTGGTGATGTTTAGCGGTGGCGCTGTCTACCTGTTTGTGACGCGGCAGGATGTGGGTCTGCTGGTGGGCCAGGTGATGGGCCAGATGACGGCCATGTACGTGCTGGTGGCCATCCCGATGTTCATCCTGGCGGCCAACATCATGAACGCCGCCTCCATCAGCGACCGGCTGTGGGCGATGGCCAATGCGCTGGTCGG
>Ga0247837_1000155_pt1 | contig 130639 bp, 114 predicted proteins | sample LaCtaG_2_FD_187115 | JGI IMG/M metagenome (GOLD analysis project Ga0247837, IMG submission 187115) | Freshwater microbial communities from meromictic Lake La Cruz, Castile-La Mancha, Spain - LaCruzMarch2015_14.5m | ecosystem: Environmental > Aquatic > Freshwater > Lake | place: Spain...
CTTCGACTTCGATGACACCCACTTGAAGACGATCATCCACCCGGCGGGCCCGGTGGCCTCGGCGGTCATGGCGCTGGCCGAGCACACCGGCGCGAACGGTCGCGCGTTGATCGATGCGCTGGTGCTGGGAGTCGATGTGTCCTGCCGCGTCGGCAACGCGATGTATCCTGACCACTACGACCGCGGCTGGCACATCACGGGCTCCACCGGCACGCTGGGGGCAGCAGCGGGGTGCGCACGTCTGCTCGGCCTGGACACGCGCCAGACCGCAATGGCGCTGGGCATCGCCGCCTCTCAGCCAGTGGGCGTGCGCGAGCAGTTCGGCACCATGACCAAGCCATTTCATCCGGGAGGCGCGGCCCGTGGCGGGCTGATGTCTGCGTTGCTGGCCAGCAAGGGCTTCACGGCCAGCCCCAAGGCCCTGGAGGCTCCCCGGGGGATGATGCAGACCGTGTCGACCAAGAACGACTGGCGCGAGATCACCGAAGCCCTGGGCCAGCGCTTCGAGATCTCGTTCAACAGCTACAAGCCCTTTGCCTGCGGAATCGTGATCCACCCCAGCATCGATGCCTGTGCCCAGTTGCGCGCCCAGGGCGTGTTGCCCGAGCAGATCGAGCGCATCGAGCTCAAGGTGCACTCGCTGGTCCTGGAGCTCACCGGCAAGAAGGAGCCTGCTGACGGACTGCAGGCGAAATTCAGTGTCTACCACGGCTGCGCTGCCGGGCTGACCTTCGGCTGCGCAGCCGAGGGCGAGTTCTCGGATGCCATCGTGAACCGTCCCGACATGGTGGCCCTGCGACGCAAGGTGGTGGCGACGATCGACAACGCGATCGACGAAGCCAGCGCCGACGTCACCGCGGTGCTGCGAGACGGCCGGCGCGTACATGTGTTTGTGGAACATGCCATCGGCTCGGTGCAGAACCCCATGAGCGATGCGCAGTTGGAGGCCAAGTTCCATGGCCTGTCCGAGCCGGTGCTGGGCCCGGAACGTACCGCCAACCTGGTAAGGGCCTGCTGGGCCGTCGGGCAGGCAGGCGACGTGCGCGGCCTGGCTCGCCTGGCTCGCCTGGCCCGACCGTGACACCGCTGCGCCGGCGCTGACCGCGCACCCGCAAAGCCCCGGCCAGACGCAGGCATGTTCCGATTGACACTGAGGCATTTTCGTATACGATTCTTGTCGCCGGGGTGCTGACGCCGAGGTCCGCACCGACCTGTTCCGCCCTTCATAACCACTGGAGACACACCATGATTGCCAAGAACCTGCTCGCCACACTCGGTGTGGTCCTGTTTGCCGCGGCAGCGGCCAAGGCCCAGCCTGCCGATTACCCGGTCAGCCGGGTCACCCTGGTCACACACTCCAGCCCTGGCGGGGGTACCGACGTGTTCCTGCGCGACCTCAGCAAGCAACTCGCCACCGTGATGAAGACCAACTTCGCGGTCGAGAACATCCGGGGCGGAAGCGGCGCCACGGCGGTGGCTGCCGTGGCCAAGGGTGCTCCCGATGGCTCCATCTTCTACGGCACCACACCCACCTACATCCAGACGACCCTGCTGTCCAAGCCGCCGGTGGGTTACGACGGCCTGGATCCCATGGTCATCGTGTTCCTCGATCCGGAAATCATCTACACCCGGGCCGAATCGCCCTACAAATCCCTGACGGACGTGATCAGCTTTGCCAAGGCCAATCCCGGCAAGTCGCGCTGGGGCGCTTCCAACCCGGCTTCGCTGGAGCGCATCGCGATGGAGCGGCTGTCGCGTGCCGCAGGTGTCAAGGTGCCGATCGTCAGCCATGAGGGCGGTGGCGACCAGATGATCGGGGTGCTCAATGGCACCTACGATATCGGCATCGGCGAGATGCAGGAGATCCAGGGCCAGCTCGAGGCGGGCAAGATCCGGCTGCTTTCGACCCTGTCGGAGACACGCCTGCAGGGTCTGCCGCAACTGCAGACCGCCAAGGAGCAGGGCTACAACGTGGTGGTGCGCAAGTTCCGCGGGCTTGCCAGCCCCAAGGGCGTGCCGGACAGCGTGGCCAAGGCCTGGGAAGAGGCGATCCGCAAGGTGATCGCGCTGCCGGCCTACAAGGCCGAGTACACCCGGGAACATCTGACACCGATCGTGATGGGCCGCGAGGCTGCGCGCAAGTTCACTGCCGAAGTGGCGGCTGAAACGACGGAATCCTTCAAGGAACTGGGTCTCGTGAAATGAGTGGCATCGGTGACCGCGCGGCGGCACTGGTCACCGGCTGTGGCGGCCTCGTCTTTTCGGTGGTCTACATCCTGGCGGCGCGGCGCATCGAAGACAGCCTGCTGGCCGATCCGGTAGGGGCCTCCGGCGTGCCCGTGGCCATTGGTGGGCTGATGGCCCTGGTGTCGACGGTCCTGATTCTGAAGGGCCTCCTTCCCGGCAGTCGATCCGCGACACGCGATACCGCACAACAGGCCCACGCTAGCGCTCGTCCAGCGGCCAGCCTGCGCACGCATGCACTCGCAGGCGGTCTGCTGTTGATCCTGGCGGCCTACCTGATTGCCTTGCCCTGGCTTGGGTATGTGGTGGCTGTCGGGCTGCTCGCGGCGGCGATCGCGTGGTTCGCCGGCGGTCGCCAGACTTCGGTTCTCATCGGGTTTGCGGTCGTTACCGGGCCTGTGTTGTGGCTGGTCTTCGACTTCGCCCTTCGCGTCCGGATGCCCGCCGGCATCTGGCCCACCCTCTTCGCGGGCTGACCCATGGATGCGTTTCTGCAGGCGGCTGGTGGCCTGGCCTCACTGGGAGTGATCGCAGCAGCCTTCGGCGGCGTCCTCTGGGGCATTCTCGGCGGGGCCTTGCCAGGCATCTCGCCATCGATCGCGATGGCTCTGCTGCTTCCATTCACCGTGGGTCTGCCACCCACGGTGGCGATCGTGTTGCTGGCCAGCGTATACGTCGGTGCCGAGTACGGTGGGTCGATACCGGCCATCCTGATCCGGACACCCGGCACCAACTCCGCCTCAGCCACCGTGATCGACGGCTTCGAGATGGCGCGCCAGGGCAAGGCTGGAGACGCGCTGGGCATCTCGCTGGTGTCCGGCCTGGTAGGTGGTCTGTTTGGCCTGCTGGTGCTGGTGCTGGCCACCGAGAGCCTGGCCAAGGTGGCGCTGGCGTTCACGCCGGCGGCCTATTTCTCGTTGGGCGTCCTGGGCCTTTCGGTGATCGCCGGTCTCTCGGGCGGGTCCCTGCTCAAGGGTCTGGTGGCGGCCTGCATGGGCCTGATGATCGCCTTCATCGGCAGTGACCCCGTGTCCGGCGTCTCCAGGTTCACGTTTGGCTCACCGCACCTGATCGACGGCGTCAAGCCGATCATCATCATGGTGGGCCTGTTTGCCGTGACCGAGATGCTGGTGCAGATCGGCGAGCCAGCCTGGGCCAAGGCGGACGCGGCCACCTCGCGCCTCAAACTGCCCGACTGGGCCATGTGGAAGCGCCTGTTCCGCCCGCAGGCGATTGGCGCTGCGGTCGGCACCTTCGAAGGCGTCACACCCGGCGCTGGCGGTACCGTGGCCGCGTTCATGGCCTATTCGGAAAGCAAGCGCTGGTCCCGGCACCCGGAGGAATACGGCCATGGCTCGCCGGAGGGGGTGGCGGCGCCCGAGGCCGCCAACAATGTGGTCACTGCCACTGCGCTGGTGCCGTTGCTGAGCCTTGGCATTCCTGGCTCCAATTCCGCGGCGATCCTGATGGGTGGCTTCCTGATACACGGACTGCAGCCTGGGCCGATGCTGTTCCAGAAGGCGCCCGATGTGGTTTACGGCCTGTACGGAGGGTTGCTGTTTGCCAACATTGCGATGCTGCTGATCGGACTGGTGATCCTCACACCCTGCATCTGGCTGGTGAACCGTCCCAAGCCCTACCTGATCGCCGGCATCCTGGCATTGGTCATGACCGGTGTGTACGCCCTGCACCAGAGCGTGTTCGACCTTGCGCTCGTGCTTGCGGTCGGCGTCCTCGGCTACTGCATGCGCCTGCTGCGCATTCCGGTGCTGCCGATGGTGCTCGGCCTGGTACTGGGGTATCTGGTGGAGTCCAACTACCGACGCAGTCTGCTGATCTCCGGTGGTGAGCACTCGATATTCCTGACCGACCCGGTGTCTGCCGGTCTGCTGGCGCTGGCATTGGTGTTGACCCTGTACACCGGCTTCAAGGAGTTCAGCGTGAGAAAGCCCAAGGCATGAGCGCCCCTTCAGCATCCCCCGAGACCGTTGCCGCGCGTCTGGCGCGCGCGGTCGTGGGGTCCCGACCGGAACAGCACGCGCAGGCGCAGGCCGTGGCGCGCCGCCTGCTGATGGACGTTGCCGGCATCTGCATTGCCGCGCGCCGTGAAGACTACGTGCGCGCTGCGCTGTCGGCGGTGGAGCAGCCGGGTCCCTGCACGGTGATCGGCGTGCCCGAGGGCTTCGGTGTCGAGGCGGCTGCCTTCGTCAACGGCATCGCGGCCCATGGCGAGGATTTCGACGATACCTACGAGGGTGGGCCGGTGCATGCAGGGGCGGTGGTGGTTCCGGCGCTTGTGGCCACCGCACAGCGCCACCAGTTGCAGGGCGCCGACCTGTTGCGTGGCATCGCCCTCGGGGTCGAGGTGACTTGCCGCTTGTGCGCCGTGGCGCCTACACGGGTTCACAAGGCGGGCTTTCACCCGACCGCCATCTTCGGCGTGATCGGTGCAGTGGCGGGCATCGGCGCGGCCTTGCGGCTTCCTGAGCACCAGCTGGTGGATGCCTTTGGCCTGGCCGGCAGCATGGCTGGCGGCATCATCGAGTACCTGGCCGACGGCTCATGGACCAAGCGCATGCACCCTGGCTGGGCGGCGCAGTCTGCCTACCGCGCGGTACGCCTGGCGCAGAACGGCTTCAAGGGCCCGGCCACGGTCTTCGAGGGCACGCACGGCCTGTTTCACGGGTTTGCCAACACGACAAACGGCGATTTCGAGGCCATGCTGGAGGGTTTTGGCGAGCGCTGGCACTGGACGACCATCGCCTTCAAGCCCTACGCCTGTGGAACGATGGCCCATCCTTATATCGACTGCGCGCGGGCCTTGCGCCGGCGCGGCGTCACTGCCGAGCAGGTGCAGTCCATCGAATGCGACACGGCCGAGGGCATCGTGCACCGCCTGTGGGAGCCACTGGCACTGAAGGCGGCGCCGCCCAACGCGTATGCGGCCAAGTTCAGCATCCCGTATGCGATCGCTGCCGGTCTGGTCCTTGACGACGCAGGGCTGGCGGCCTACACCGAGGCAGTGGTCCAGCGGGCGGACATGCGCGCGCTGGCGGCCAAGGTCCGCTACCGGGTAGACCCCGAGAATCCCTATCCGCGCCAGTTCACCGGCCATGTACGGGTGACGCTGCAAGGCGGCAAGGTGCTGGAGGAGCGGCAGGGCTTTTTCCAGGGGGGCGCCGAGCACCCGCTCAGCGATGCGGACCTGACCCGGAAGTTTCACGCCAATTGCCGCCACGGCGCTCTTTCGGATGCGCAGGCCGCGGCGGTTCTGGCCTGTGTCAACGCTGCTTTTGGCGAGGTGCCACTGCCCTTGACGATGCTTTCGGGGGGCACGGCATGACGAACGCCATGCCGTTTACCCGCGAGCCACGCAGGGTGGCGCTTGTGACCGGGGCGGGACGCAACATCGGCCGCTCGATCGCCCGCGCATTGGCTCGTGACGGCCTGGCGGTTGTCGTCAATGTACGCAGTTCGGCAAACGAAGGGCGGGCGGTGGTGGAGGAACTCGAGGCGCTCGGAACGCCTTCCATGCTGTGCGTGGCGGACGTCACCGATGCGCAGGCGGTCCGGTCCATGGTGGCGCAGGTTGCGGCGCGTTTCGGCCGCCTCGACGTGCTCGTCAACAACGCCGCCATCCGGCGTGAAGCCCAACTGGCCGAGCTCTCCAGCGCCGAGTGGCGCAACACCCTGGCCGTGGTGCTCGACGGCGCCTTCCACTGCACCCAGGCGGCGCTGCATCTCCTGCAACTGGCAGAAGGCGGCGCGATCGTGAACATCGGCGGCCTGACCGCCCATACCGGCGCCGCAGACCGCGTCCATGTCGTCACGGCCAAGGCCGGTCTGGTGGGCCTGACGCGGGCGCTGGCCCATGACCTGGCCGCGCACCAGGTGACGGTCAACTGCGTGTCCCCCGGCATGATCGACACCGTGCGCAAGGGCAGCAGCACCACCGGTACACCGCAACACCACAGCCAGCACACACCCTTGCTGGGGCGCCGCGGCACCGCAGACGAGGTGGCCGATGCCGTGGCCTGGCTGGCCGGAGGGCAGGCACGGTTTGTCACGGGGCAGGTGCTGCACGTCAACGGCGGCACTTACCTGGGCTCTTGAGGCAGGATCCACCAGCGGACGGCAAGGTGTCGACGCCATCGGACTGGCAGGCGCAGGTGCTGGCACTGCCGCTTGCCGCGATGGGTGGCGCGCTTGCCCATGCCGTCCACATGCCGCTGGCCTGGGTGCTCGGCGCGATGCTGGCGGTTGCCGTGGCGTCGCTGCTGTCAGGCCGTATGCTGGCACAACCTGCGACCTTGCGCCGTCTGGCGCAGGGCTGCATCGGGCTTGCCATCGGTCTGGCGTTCACCCCGCAGATCTGGCAACTGCTTGGCGGCCTGGCCCCCTGGGTTGTCCTGGGGGCGGCGTCGGCACTGGCGCTCTCGGTCCTGGCCGCACCGGTCATCCAGCGCCTGGCGCGGGTCGACGGTCCGACTGCGATTTATTGCGTGGCGCTGGGCGCATCCTCCGAAATGGTGCTGCAGGCGCGCAGGGCCGGTGCTGATGGCGCCAGCGTGGCCTGTGCGCATGCTGTGCGCATCATCCTGGTGACGGGTTGTCTTGCCCTGCTGATCGGGGGCATCGGCCCACCTGCCATTGCACCGGCCTCCACGCCAGCGCCAGCCACCGTGCAGTCCGTGGTGCTGCTGGGGCTGCTGCCGGCCGCCGCCATCGCCGCGTTGGTCTTGCAGCGGGCCAACCTGCCCAACCCCTGGCTGCTGGGGCCTTTGGGGATTGGAGGTCTGGCGGCCGCAGAGTCCTGGGGCGGGCGTTTGCCGGACGGATTGCTGGTGGCCAGCCAGGTGCTGATCGGCTGGGCGCTGGGGCAGTCGATCACGCGCGATTTCTTTGTCCGGGCCCCGCGCGTGCTCGCCTCTGCGGTACTGGTGACGCTGGGCATCCTGATGCTCTGCCTCGGGCTGGCCTGGCTGGTGAGTCTGGGCGCCGGCCTGCCCCTGCCGACGGCCTTCCTGGCCTTTGCCCCCGGCGGCATGGCCGAGATGGCGGTAATGGCCAAGGCATTCGGGCTGGCGGCACCGTTGGTCACGGCATTTCATATCACCCGCATCGTCTGCACCATCCTGCTGACCGGCCTGCTGGCGCGCTGGATGCTCCGGGTCGGCTGGGTGCGTGCTCAGTAGACCGGCTGGCTCCTGCGGATGCAGTCCGCGACCTCACCACTGACCGTGAACCCTGGGCCAAAACGCGTTGCCAGGTCCGCTGCACGGCGCAGGAAGGCATCGATGCCCATCCCGTAGATGAACTGCATGGCCCCGCCGCTCCAGGCTGGGAAACCGATGCCGAAGATCGAGCCGACGTTGGCATCGTGCACGGACATCAGTACGCCTTCCTGAAGGCAGCGGGCTGTCTCGATCGCCTGCCGGAACAGCAGGCGGTCCTTCACGTCCTGGATGTCCCAGGCCACGCCAGGTTTTTCAAAGTGGGTACGCAGGCCCGGCCAGAGCGTCTTGCGGGCGCCCGTACCGGATGGGTAGTCGTAATAGCCTGCGCCGCCGGCACGGCCGGGCCGATGGAACTCTTTGACCATGCGCTCGATCAGCAACTGGCCCGGGCCGGTCTCGTAGGCCTTGCCTTCGGCCGCCAGGTCGGCGCGGGTCTGGTCCATCACCAGCACACTGAGCGACAAGGCGGTTTCGTCGTTCACGGCCAGGGGCCCGACCGGCATGCCGCACTGCACGCCGGCGTTTTCTATCACCGGCGCCGGAATGCCTTCGGCCAGCATGTTCGCGCCTTCGGTCACGAAGGTGCCGAAGGTGCGGCTGGTGTAGAAGCCGCGCGCGTCGTTGACCACGATGGGTATCTTGCCCAGGGCCTGCACATAGTCGAAGGCACGGGCCACGGTGGTGTCGTCGGTCTGCGCACCGCGGATGATCTCCACCAGCTTCATCTTGTCGACGGGGCTGAAGAAGTGGATGCCAATGAACTTTTCCGGCCGGGCGCTGGCGCCCGCCAGCCCGCTGATCGGCAGCGTGGAGGTGTTGCTGGCGAAGAAGCCGTCTGCAGCCAGCATCGGCTCGGCCTCTCGGGTGACGGCCGCCTTGAGATCACGCTTCTCGAACACCGCCTCGATGATGAGTTCGCATCCCTGCAGGTCGGCGGCCTGCGCGGTCGGCGTGATGCGCGCAAGCAGGGCGGCCTGGTCCTGCGCAGACATGCGGCCCGCTTCCACGCGCGGCTGGGTGACCCTGCTGCTGTAGGCCTTTCCCTGCTCGGCCTTCTCCAGGCTGACATCCTTGAGCACGGTGGCAATCCCGCGGCTGGCCTGGGCATAGGCAATGCCGGCGCCCATCATGCCGGCACCCAGCACACCGACGCGGGCCGGCGTGAAACGCGCCACGCCCTGCGGGCGCGACTGCCCGGACTTGATCGCGTTCATGTTGAAGAAAAAGGTGTTCACCATGTTGCGTGCCACCGGGCTCACGATGAGTTTGGCCAGGTAGCGCGACTCGATGCGCAGCGCGGTATCGACGTCCACCTGGGCGCCTTCGACCATGGCCGCCAGCGCATATTCGGGCGCCGGATACAGGCCGCGCGAGTTCTTCCTGATCATGGCGGGCGCCACCGCCAGGGCCTGCGCGATCTGCGGGTTCGAGACGCTGCCGCCAGGCATGCGGTAGCCCTTTTCGTCCCAGGGGTGTTGCGCCTGCGGGTGCGCGGCAATCCAGGCAAGGGCCGCTGTGCGCAGCGACGCCCTGTCGGGAACGAGTTCGTGCACCAGACCTGCCTGCAGGCCCTCGCGCGGCGTGAACAGCCGGCTCTCCAGGATGTAGGGCTGCGCGCCCATCAGGCCCAGCAGTCGGGTCATCTTGGTGATGCCGCTGGCGCCGGGGATCAGGCCCAGGGTGACTTCGGGCAGGCCGAGCTGGATCTTGCGGTCGTCCACGGCGATGCGGCAGTGGCCGACCAGTGCCACTTCCCAGCCGCCGCCGAGGGCTGTGCCGTTGATGCAGCTGACCACCGGCTTGCCCAGCGTCTCGAGCGTGCGGAAGTTCTTCTTGGTCTGCTCGATTTCGCGAAAGACTGCCGGCGCATCGGCCGCCGTCAGCCGCATCGTGGCCTTGAGGTCGGCGCCGGCGAAGAAGGTGCTCTTGGCCGAGGCCAGGATGATGCCCTGGATGGCGTCCCTGTCCTGCAGCACCTGTGCGGTGACGGCGCTGAGGTCCGACTGCCAGTCGCGGCACATGGTGTTGACCGGCGAGCCCGGCTCGTCGAAGGTGATGGTGGCGATGCCGGCCTCGAGGTGGTACTGGATGGTTTTCATCAGATGCGCTCGACGATGGTTGCGATGCCCATGCCGCCGCCGACACACAGCGTGGCCATGCCGTAGCGCAGCTGGCGCCGGTGCAGTTCGTCGATCAGGGTGTTCAGGATCATTGCGCCGGTGGCGCCCAGCGGATGGCCCATGGCGATGGCGCCGCCATTCACGTTGACCTTGTCGTGCGGCACCTCCATCTCCTGCATGAAGCGCATGGGGACGGCGGCAAACGCCTCGTTGACCTCGAACAGGTCGATCTGGCCGATGGTCATGGCGGCCTTGGCCAGCGCCTTGCGGGCCGCCGGCATCGGACCGGTCAGCATGATGGTCGGGTCGGCGCCGCTCAGGGCGGCGGCAACGATGCGCGCGCGCGGCGTGAAGCCGTGGGTCCGGCCGGCGGCCTCGGAGCCGATCAGGATGGCGGCCGCGCCATCGACGATACCCGAGGAGTTGCCCGCGTGGTGCACATGGTGAATGCGTTCGACCTGCGGGTAACGCATCAACGCGACCTGGTCGAAACCCATGGCGCCCATGGACTCGAAGGCGGGCTTGAGTGCGGCCAGGCCCTGCAGGGTGGTGTGCGGCTTGATGAACTCGTCGTGGTCCAGCAGGATCTGGTCGAGGAAGTCCTTCACGGGAACCACCGAGCGCTGGAAGTGGCCCGCGTCACGCGCCCGTGCGGCGCGCCGCTGGCTTTCCAGCGCGTAGGCATCCACATCGTCGCGCTTGAAGCCTGCCAGCGTGGCGATCAGGTCGGCGCCGATGCCCTGCGGCACGAAGGCGGTGGCGCTGTTGGTCTCCGGGTCCTGGGCCCAGGCGCCGCCATCCGAGCCGATGGGCACCCGGCTCATGCTCTCCACACCGCCCGCCACGACCAGGTCCTCCCAGCCGGAACGCACCTTCTGGGCGGCCATGTTCACGGCTTCCAGGCCGGAGGCGCAGAAGCGGTTGAGCTGCACGCCGGCGCATCGGTAGTCCCAACCGGCCTTCAGTGCGGCGACCTTCGCGATCACCGACCCCTGTTCGCCGATGGGCGACACCACGCCCATCACGACATCATCGACCTGACCGGTGTCGAAATCATTGCGCCGCTGCAGCTCGGTCAACACGCCGGCCAGCAGGTTCACCGGCTTCACCTCGTACAGGCTGCCGTCTTTCTTGCCCTTGCCGCGCGGAGTGCGGATGGCGTCGTACACGAATGCCTCGGTCATGGACTGTCTCCTGGGAGTTCGCCGGGAGTATATTCATCCAATGATCGAACGCAGTCTCTTCACACCCGACCACCAGGCCTTTCGCGACAGCTACCAGCGCTTTTGCGAGCGCGAGATCGCTCCCTTCCACGAGGCCTGGGAGGAGCAGGGCTATGTCGACCGGGAGGTCTGGCGCAAGGCCGGCACCCACGGATTCCTGTGTACCACCATGCCCGAGGCCTACGGTGGCGCCGGTGCCGACCGGCTGTACGCCGTGGTCGAGATGGAGGTGACTGCCGAGGCCGGCCACACGGGTGTCGGCTTCAGCCTGCACAACAACATCGTGGCCCCCTACATCGAGCGGTATGGCACACACGCGCAGAAACTGCGTTACCTGCCGCCGATGGCGCGCGGCGAGATGATCGGGGCCATTGCGATGAGCGAGCCGGCAGCCGGTTCGGACCTGCAGGGCATCCAGACCACGGCGATCCTGCAGTCCGACGGCAGCTACCTGCTCAATGGCAGCAAGACCTTCATCACCAATGGCTGGCACTCCGACCTGGTGATTGTGGTCGCCAAGACCGACCCGTCGGCCGGGGCCAAGGGCATCAGCCTGCTGCTGGTCGAGCGGGGCATGCCCGGTTTCGAGAAAGGCAAGCGCCTCAAGAAGCTGGGCCTGAAGGCGCAGGACACCTCCGAGCTGTTCTTCGACCAGGTCCGGGTGCCGGCCGCCAACCTGCTGGGCGGGTCGGCCCTGGAGGGCAGGGGCTTCGCGTGCCTGATGCAGGAACTGCCCTGGGAGCGGCTGCAGATCGCCATTGGCGCTGTCGCCGCGTCGCAGGCCGCGATCGACCGCACGGTGGCCTACGTGAAGGAGCGCAAGCTGTTCGGCACCACCGTCGGCGCGTTCCAGAACACCCGCTTCACGCTGGCGCAATTGCAGACCGAAGTGCAGGTGGCCCGCGTGTTTGTCGACAAGTGCGTCGAGCTGGTGGTGCAGGGCAGTCTGGACACCGCAACCGCCAGCATGGCCAAGCTGTCGTGCAGCGAACTGCAGTGCAAGGTGATGGACGAATGCCTGCAACTCTTTGGCGGGTACGGCTTCATGTGGGAATACCCGATCGCGCGCGCCTATGCCGATGCCCGGGTGCAACGCATCTATGGCGGCACCAACGAGATCATGAAAGAGGTCATCACCCGCTCCATGGGCCTGGGCGGCCGGTGAGCGCCGCGCCCGCTCACTCCTACCAGCTGAGAGGGTCGATGCAGTAGAAGCGGCGCAGCTCCGCGAACAGCAGGGGGTGATCGGTGGCCAGGGGCCCTGGCTGCAGGAAGAACGCCTCGGACGCCACGGCGAAGAACTCGGCGGGGCTGCTGGCGCCGTAAGTGTCCAGCACGCCTGTGGGCCCCTGTTCGGCACGGCGCTGCAACTGCTCGAACTCGGTACCCAGCACCTGGCTCCAACGCGCATAGGCTTGTGCGGACCCGAGTTCAGGGGCGCCATTGGCGGCACCGGTCTCCTGGTCGAGCTGGTGCGCAAAATCATGGATGACCACATTGCGACCGGCCTCGGGGTGGGCGGCATCGGCCACCACGTCCTGCCAGGACAGGATCACCTGCCCCTGCGACCAGGATTCGCCGGCCAGCACCTGGCGCATGTTCTGGAGGACTCCGATGCCGTCGGTGTGGCTGCGGTCGACGACGAAAGGACCCGGATAGACCAGGATCTGCCGCAGCTCGGGGTAGTAGGCGTCCGGGCGGTTCAGCAGGGGCAGGCAGGCCTGTGCGGCGACGGTGACCCGGATGTCGTCGTCGATGGCGAGACCGCCACAACCGATGAATGGCTTTTCGGCCAGGAACACCTGAATGTGGCGCTTGAGCTGCATCTGCAGGTCGGGGGGCAGGCGCTGCAGCAGCGGCACCCGGTGCTGCAGGATGCGCCGCCAGGAGGCTGGGAACGGGGTTTCGCGCACGCGGGCGCGCCGCCGGCGCGTCCACCAGGGTTGCAGCAGCCAGGCCGACACCAGCATCAGGCACGCGATCAGGAAGAGGAGAAAGGGCAGGGACATCCGGACAGGCTGGTTCTGTGGTAGCTGGGTCTGGCTGCCGCATATTCAATACAGGACAGGGTGCACCCGGCAGCCTCGCCCATGCGCATACAAGCCCGGCACGCGCTGGTTGACGCTAGACCGACTGGTCTATAGAATTTCCCGCCATGGAGCCCCACACCACACGCACACGCCTGATTGCCGCCATGGCAGATGCCCTGCAGCGCCGGGGCCTGCATGGTGTCGGGCTCAATGAGATCCTCAGCGACGCCCAGGCACCGAAAGGTGTTCTGTACCACCACTTCCCGGGGGGCAAGACGGAACTGGCGATCGCCGCCATCCGGGCCATCGTCGAGCGGATCATCAGCAGTCTGGACCAGGTCCTTGCCGCCCACCCCGATCCAGCCGCAGCGTTCGAGCGCTGGGTCGAGGGTGCCCAGCGGCACCTGGCAGCCAGCCGCTTCGAGCGGGGCTGCCCGCTGGCGACGGTCGCTCTGGAGTCGGCATCGGACGACGTGGCGATCCGCGACGCGCTGGCACAGGCCTTTGCCACGATCCGGGAGCGCATAGGGTCCGCCCTGCAGGCCTCTGGCGTGCCGGCGCCGCAGGCACAGGGGCTGGCAGCGCTGATGCTGGCCGCCTATGAAGGCGGCTTGCTGCAGGCCCGCGTGGCCGGCAATGCCGAGCCGATGGCGCGGGCGACCGGCACCCTGCTGACCCTGATCCAGGCCACGCTGGCCAGAAGGACGCAGCCGTGAATGCCGCTTTTTCCATCACCGCAAACGACCCGTCGGGTCGGCCGCGATGCGTGCGTCTGCTGGCCGCTGACGGTTACCCGGTCATTGCCACTCTGTACCCGGCCGGGCCGGCGGGCACGGCCCGCCTGCTGGTCGCGGGTGCGACCGGTGTACCGCAGTCCTTCTACCGCCGCTTCGCCGAACATGCCTGCGCGAGAGGCATCACGACCATGACACTGGATTACCGCGGCATAGGACTCTCCAGGCCTGCCAGCCTGCGGGGCTTCCGGATGGACTACCGGGACTGGGCGCGGCTGGACCTTGCGGCAGCCGTGGAGGCCTTGCATGCCAAGGACCAGCCGCTGTACATGGTGGGCCATTCCTATGGCGGGCATGCCTTCGGACTGCTCCCGAACCATGCGCGGGTAGCGGCCTTCTACACCTTCGCCACCGGCGCCGGATGGCATGGCTGGATGCCGCCTCGAGAGCGTGCCCGGGTCTGGCTCATGTGGAACATGGTCGGCCCGGTGCTGACCACGGCCACGGGGTATCTGCCCTGGAGCCGCTTGGGGATGGGCGAAGACCTCCCGATCGACGTGTACCGGCAGTGGAAGCGCTGGTGCCAGTACCCCGACTATTTTTTCGGTGACGCCAGCGCGCGGGACTCGCTCACCGGTTTCGCCCAGGTCCGCACACCGATCATGGCGGCCAATGCGCTGGACGATCTCTGGGCCCAGCCCCGTTCGCGCGATGCCTTCATGGCCGCCTACCGCGGCGCACCCCTGTCCACGCTGGACATCGACCCGGCGGCCGCAGGGGTGGGGCCTATCGGGCACATGGGGTATTTCAGGGCGCGTGCGCAGCCCTTGTGGGATGCAGCACTGCAGTGGCTGGACCAGAACCGCGTCATGCCCCCCGCCGAGGGAGCCCGGCTGCCCTGACATCGGCGCAACCGGGAAGTCCTGGCCGGGCGAAAAGCGGTTCAGCAGCCCAACTGCGCAGCCAGGTGCAGGAAATCGTGCGCATGCAGGGTGTTGTCGGCGCGGGCCGACACATCCTTGGGCCGGGCAGCGCCCATCTCCAGCGGGCGTTCGATGTAGGCCGTGCGCAGTCCGCAGGCCCTGGCGGCCGCCAGATCATCGTGGTGCGCGGCGACCAACATGACCTCGCCCGGCGTGACTCCAAACACCCGTGCCACCCCCAGGTAGGTGGCCGGGTCCGGCTTGTAGCTGCGGAAAACCTCGGCAGAAAGGATGCAGTCCCAGGGCAGGCCGCCCCGTTTGGCCATGTGCGTCAGCAGCCCGATGTTGCCGTTCGACAGGGTGCAGATCAGGTAGCGCTGTTTCAGCCGCTGCAGGCCTTGCACCACATCGGGCCAGGGGTCGAGCCGGTGCCATGCCTTGTTCAGGTGCTGCTTCTGGTCTTCGTCCAGATGCTCCACCCCCCACCGGGCCAGCAGGCCGTCGAGGATCATCCGATGCAGGTCGTCGATCAGCGTCCAGCCGAGCGCACCCGACATCACCCGCTGCATCGCCGGCTGGTAGCCGGCGCGCCAGGCCAGCGCGAAAGCGTCGGCGTCGATGCCCGGCAGCATCTGCTGTACTTCCCGCCGGATGCCGGCATGCCAGTCGACGACCGTGCCAAAGACGTCGAACGCCAGAACCTGAACCTGTTGCTGCATGAAACCACTCCGCGTGACGCCCGACCTCACCGGCCGGGCAGGCTGCATGGTACGCGGACAAGCCACGACAGGACGATTTGCGCGGTGTTCACACAGGAGGATTGGAGTGCCACTTCGGCATGCTTTACGGAGGACCCGCACCATCCGCACCCCTTTGCGAACCCTGGTCGCCATCAGACTGGCGACTGCTGGCCATGCGCGTGCTGGCCATGCGCGCCTGGTTTGGCTACACTGTGATCCACCTGCACAGTGCAGCCCATCGGGAGTTGCCATGAAGCCAGTGATCGACCTGCTCAGGAAACGCGCTCCGACGATTTTTCAGGCGGCGCCCGAGACCATGGTCTTTGATGCGCTGGGCCTGCTGGCCGAGCACGGTATCGGGGCCCTGCTGGTCATGGATGGCGGCCGGCTCGTCGGTATATTTTCCGAGCGGGACTACACCCGCAAGGTGGCCCTGCAGGGGCGCAATTCCCGCGAGACGCCGGTCGGCGACATCATGACAGCCAACGTCATCACCGTCCCCCCTGGCGCGGGCACCCGTGAATGCATGGCACTGATGAGCCAGCACCATTTCCGGCATCTGCCAGTGGTGGACCAGGGCCGCGTGCTGGGCATGATCTCGATCCGGGACATCATGGACGACATCATCGCCGACCACGAGCAGACCATCTCGCAATTGCAGAGCTACATCACGAGCTGAGGCGCTTGGAGCCGCGCGGCCGGCCGGTCTCAGTACGGCGTGCGCCAGTCCGGCTGGTCCCGGTCGAGCAGGCGCTTGATCGAGGCGAAGAACAGGTCGCTTTGCTGGCGCTCCCCGTGCGCCTGCATGGCGGTGGTCCGGCAGACGGACTCCGGAATCGCATGCAGGGGCTGGCCTGCCGCCATCTGGGTTGCCAGCACCTGGTGCTGGCAGGCACGCTCAAGGTAATACATGTCGTCGAATGCCCAGGCCATGGTCGGTCCGACGATGGTGATGCCATGGCTGGCCATGAACAGGATTTCCTTGCCGTCGAGGTTTCCGGCGATGCGCCGGCCCTCGGTCTCGTCGAGTACCACTCCGCCGTAGCTGTCGTCATAGGCGACGCGGTCCCAGAAGCGCAGTGCGTTCTGGTGGCACCAGGCCAGCCGACCCCCCTGCACGCCGGTGATGGCCGTGGCGTGGGGCATGTGGGTGTGAAGGATGGCCTTTGCCTGCGGATGGAGACGGTGGATCCATGAGTGGATGAAAAACGCAGTGGGCTCCAGACCGTGCCGGCCCTCCAGCACCTCGCCCTGGCCATTGATCAGCAGCATGTCTGCCGTGCGGACCTCGCTCCAGTGCATGCCTTGCGGGTTGATCAGGTAGCGGTCGGGCGCCACCTCCAGAGAGAAATGGTTGCACACACCTTCGTTCAAGCCCAGGTGGGCGGCCCAGCGAAGGGCGGCGGTGATGTCTTCGCGGGCCTTGGGATGGTCGTTCATGGGCAATATCGTACACAGGGCGGCGGGTCGCCATCCTGCACAATCGGCGGCATGCTGCCGTCGTACCTGTTGCTGGACCTGGAAACCACCGGAGGAAACCCGGTGGCAGACCGCATCACCGAGATCGCGGCGGTGCGGATCGAGGAAGGGCGCGAGGTGGCACGTTGGAGCACCCTGGTCAACCCGGGGACGCGGATACCTGCCTTCATCGAGTCGCTCACCGGCATCGACAATGCGATGGTCGCAGACGCGCCTGCATTCGAAGCGGTGGCCCCGCGCCTGCTGGAGCTCCTGGATGGCGCCGTGCTGGTGGCCCACAACGCGCGCTTCGACCATGGATTCCTCAAGAACTCCTTTCAGCGCATGCAGATCGACCTGCGGGTGCGGACACTGTGCACCGTGCGGCTGTCGCGCCGGCTCTATCCGCAACACCGCAGCCATGGTCTCGATGCCATCATCCAGCGCCACGGGCTGCAGACGCCGGCACGCCACCGCGCCATGGGCGATGTGGATGTCGTGCTGGCATGGCTGGCACAGGCGCGGACGGACCATGGTGACATGGCCTTGTCCCGCGCTGCGGACGAACTGCTGCGTGGCAGCACGAGCCTGCCCCCGTACCTGGAGACCGAGCTGTCGGATCTTCCACAGGGCCCGGGTGTCTACCTGCTGTACGGCGAGTCCGCCCAGCCCCTGTACGTGGGCAAGAGCGTGCAACTGCGCGCGCGGGTGTTGTCGCATTTCCAGGCCGACCACTCGGCCGGGCGCGAAATGCGCCTGGCACAGGAGACCCGCCGGGTCGAAACACGTCGAACGGCCGGTGAACTGGGGGCCCTGCTGCTCGAATCGCGCCTGGTCAAGCAACTGCAGCCGGTGCACAACCGCCGCCTGCGACGGGATTCCACGCTGTGTGCGTGGCGCTTGCACGAAGACATGGCGGCCCAGCCGCTGGTCGAACTGGTGCAGGGTGATCGCCTGGACCCACGCGCGCTGGGCACCCTGTATGGCGTGTTCCGCTCCAGGCGCCAGGCGACCGAGGCACTGGGCGCGCTCGCCGATGCGCAAGGCCTGTGTCCCCGGCTTCTCGGCCTGGAGACCGGCCGCGGCCGCTGCTTCTCCAGCCAGCTCGGGCGCTGCCGGGGCGCCTGCTGCGCTCGGGAGCCGCTGAGCCTGCACCACCTGCGCCTGTCCGTGGCGCTGGCCGAACTACGCCTGCAGGCCTGGCCGTTTGCCGGACCCATCGGCCTGCGCGAGCACGACGCCACGAGCGGCCGCACCGATATCCACGTGTTCGACCACTGGTGCCATCTGGCCACGGTGCACGACCATCATGCGCTGGAGGATGCGCTGCAGAGCCGGCAGGCGCTGGCCTTCGACCTGGATACCTACCGCCTGCTGCTGAGTCATCTGAAGGGCGGTGGTGCCGGCGCCCCGGAGGTGCTCCGGCTTGGCGACGGCCGTGCATCGCACGAGCACCTCCATGCGGCGGGCGCGTCGTGACCAGCCGCGCAAGTTTCTGGCTGGGGGTGTCGCTGCTGCTGATGGCGGCCTTGTCCTGGAGCACTGCGGGGCTGTTTCCAAAGCTGGTCAGCACCGACATGTTCACCACGCTGTTCTGGCGTTCGCTGCTGGGCGGGTTGACGGTCCTGGCATTGCGGCTGCTGCTGGACCGGCGACCCGTTGCAGGCGGGCTGTGGCGCCTGAGCCGGCCGGAATGGGTGCTGTCGGTCATCACGGCCATTGCGATGCTCAGCTTCGTCGCCGCGTTCTACTTCACCACGGTGGCTGACGTGGTGTTCATCTATGGCGCGTTTCCCATCATCACCCTGATGCTGTCAGCCTGGCTGCTGCGCTCGGGCATTCAGCGGGTGGACCTGGCCTGCGCCGGGAGCGTCGCGCTCGGGGTGGCGCTGATCCTGCAGGGGCAGCCGTCTCTGCACAACGTTCTGGGGTCGCTCCTGAGCTTTGTCGCGGTGGTGATGTTCGCCCTGGAAACGGTCGGGATCAAACGGTATCCGCAGGCGGACATGGTCAAGGTCACTTACACCGGTGCCGTGCTGGCGGCACTCATGGTGCTGCCATTCGCCAGCTTCTCGCACACCAGTGGCCAGGACCTGGCCTGGCTCTGGCTGTACGGCTTCATGAACATCGGTGTAGGTTTCGCCCTGTTCCTGCTGGGCGTGCAGCGTGTCAAGGCGGTGCTGGCGTCGCTCATCTGCATGGTCGAGATTCCCCTGGCGCCGCTGTGGGCCTATGCGCTGTTCGGTGAGGTGGTCACGCGGCAAAGCCTGATGGGTGGTGCAGTGATCCTGTTGGCCGTGCTGGCCAATCTGGCGTGGACGGCCTGGCGCAGGCCGCAGGCGGCGGCCAGCTCGCATCCGTCGTAGCCGTTGACCGGGCACGCCACGGCAAAGAGGCGCCGGCCGGTCATGCTCAGGTCTGCGCAGCGGCCATCCGGATCGTCGATGTCCGCAGGACGGCACCTGTGTCGTCCTTGAACGTGATCTGCATGCTGCGTGCAGCCCAGTCCAGGTCGAGCAGCGCGAAATGATTGTCACGCACCAGTTCACCGATACGGTTCGGGCCGTCCTCGCGGGCCTGTGCCCAGCCATGGGTCATGCCGCTGGAGGTGACCTCGTACAGAGGTTCCCGGCCGGGCGCATCGTGGCGGTAGATGCCGCCGACATGCCGGTCACCCGAGAGGAACACCACCCCGCCAGCCCGGTCGTGCCGGGCCAGGTCCAGCAGGCGCTGGCGCTCACGGGGCAGGTTGCCCCAGCATTCCCAGCCATGGCCCTCGGCCAGAACCTGCACGCCGGACACGACCAGGCGCAGGTCTGCCGGCAGCATCCACTGTGCCTCCAGCCAGGCCCATTGCGCATCACCGAGCATCGTCTTGGCCGGGTCCGGGTCAGGCAGATAACGTTCGCGCCCCGGGGCCATCGGGCGGTCGGTGGGCCGCAGTGGCGAGCGGAATGTCCGGCCATCCAGCAGGATGATCTGGACCCGCCGCCCGGGCGGACCCAGCCGGACCGCATGGTGCACGCCCGGCCGGGCATGTCGGGCATCCTCGGCAGCCGCGCCCCAGAAGGCGAGGAACGCCTGCTGCGCGGCTTGCTGGCCGGCAAACCCGGCGCCGCCGTCGTTGAGGCCGTAATCATGGTCGTCCCAGGTGGCCAGGTGCGGGACCGTGGTGCGCAGCCTGTCGAAACCCGGGTTGGCAGCCAGCTTCGCATAGGCCTGCTCCAGCCGGTCGCGGGACCAGGGCGTCGTGCTGGCGTAGACATTGTCTCCGCCGAAGATGAACAGGTCCGGCTGCGCTGCCAGGATGGGCTCCCAGATCGGCTGCGGCCGGTTCTGGTCGATGCAGGAGCCGAACGCAATGCGTTGCAATGTGTTGGACGGCAGGTCTGGCGGGCGGCGGGCTCCCGTCGGGCCCGGCGGACGGTCCGGCAACTGCGTGCAGGCCGTCAGGGGCAGCACACACGCGCCGGCGCCTGCGGCGAGCAGTCGCCTACGCTGCACGACCCTGGCGCCAGGCGGTCAGGTCGAAGTCGTCATCCAGCGGAAAGATGGGTCTGGGAACGTGCGGATAGGGCAGGGCGGCATAGCTGGGAGTACACAGCGCGCCGCTGTCGCACACGACCACCTTGCCTGCGATGGGCTCGAACGCGGCGCGGAAATGCTGCATGGATTTGAGCGCCACCACCCTGCAGCCCTGCGGCTGGATGCCGAAGGCCGTGAACTGCGCCAGGTCCAGGATCTGGGCCGGCAGCGAGACGACCAGGATGTCGATGCCAGCGACCTGCAGCACGATGGTCGGCCCCCAGCTCTTGTCCAGGCCGCCGGTCATGGGCCCGTCGGCGAAATAGTGGCCGTCGCTGTGCAGGCGCACGGTGGCGTCGAGCGCGAGCGGACCACCGCCAAGGCGGGCATCCGTCTTGCCGCCCAGGGACACCCGCACGCGGGCTCCGGGCGCCGTGCCCTGCAGCTGCAGGACGGTCTGCGGGTCCACGATCGGGCCGAAACAGGCCTGGGTGACCTGCGCGTCGAGCAGCGCGGCCAGCAGGGAGGTGGCATCGCCGTAGGCCCCGCCCCCCGGGTTGTCGGAGTAGTCGGCGATCACCAGCGGTCCCGCGCCGGCTGGCCAGTCACGGGCCATCGCGGCCGCCTGCCCGACACTCAGGAAGTCATTGATGCGATCGTGGCGGCGGGCCCAGATGTCGTCGGCAATGCGGTCCGCGAACTGCTGGTGGGCTGCCAGGTCTCCCTGCGCGGTGACCAGCACGGTGGGCCCGATCTCGGCGATGTCGGCACGGGCAAACCCGGCGTTGATGCTGACTGCGAACACGTCGGGGTGTTCCGCCTCGTAGGCCCGGGCCTGCGCCAGCCGGGCCAGCATCGGGCCGGTGTCGGTGCGTCCGCCGTTGACCTCGTCGAGCATCGGCAGCGCGGCGCGCAGCGTGCGCGGGCGGATCTCGCCCGCCATTGCGCGGTGCAGCAGGTCTGCCGCGTTGCGGCCGGTGCTGCGCATGTCCACATGCGGGTAGGTGCGGTAGGAAACGATGATGTTGGCGTGTTCACACATGGCCCGGGTGACGTTGGCATGCAGGTCCAGCGTGACGGCGATCGGCAAGGCGGGGCCCACCGCCACCCGCAGGCGCCGAAGCAGCTCGCCTTCGCCATCGTCATGCTGTTCGGTGACCATCGCGCCATGCAGCCCGAGCACGATCCCGTGCAGACGGTCCCGCTGCTGGCGGGCGGCATCCACGATCGCACCGGCCAGCCGTTCATAGGCATCCTCGGTCACCCGGCCGGCCGGCTGGGCGATGGCGCTCAGCACATGCACCAGCTCCCAGCCATGCTCGCGTGCGGCATCGGCAAAACCGGCGAGTTCGGTGTTGGAGTCTCCGCGCGCGGCCAGGGCTGCGTCGTGGTTCAGGAACAGGTCCTGCGCCTCGAACTGCGCGAACGCGGTGGGCAGGATGCTGAAGGTATTGGTCTCGTGCGCAAACTCGGCGCTGAGGACGCGAAAAGCGGGCATGGTTGTCCTGGTGTGCTGCAATGGGGCGGCGGCTACATGACGCCGAAGGTCTTGAACGCCTCGACGGTGCCCATGCCCTGGCGGATGGCATCGCGCACCTTGTTCTCGGTGGCAGCCTTCTCCAGCGCCTTGCGGATCGCCTCTTCCTCGGCCTGGCGCGGGATGACCAGCACGCCGTCGATGTCCCCGAACACGATGTCCCCGGGGGCCACGCGCACGCCCTGGATCTCGACGGCGATGCGGTAGTCGAGCACCTTGCCGCGGGCACCCTGGTCCTGGGCATAGCCGCCCAGCGAGAACACGGGCAGCCCGAGCGCGAGCAGTTCGGGCGTGTCGCGGGAATACCCGTCGAGCACCGCGCCGGCCGCCTTCAGGTGTTGCGCGCGGGTCGTCATCAGGCCGCCCCACAAGGCGAACTGCGGCGCGCATCCGGTGGCCACGTACACCTCGTCCGGCCTGAGGTCGTCCAGGGCCTGGAACATCAGTCCGAAGGGCTGGCGGTCCGCTGCCGAGCGGGCGCCTGATGGCTCGCCGGCAAAGAAGTTGCTCTCCAGCACCGGCATGGCGCGCCCGCATACCACCATGTCGCTGCGCACCGGCCGTATGGCGGGTTGCAGGAACTGGTGCAGGAGTCCCATGGTGTCGAGGATGTCGCCCACCACGGCCGGGAACAGCCGGGAGCGCATCAGCGCAAAAAGTTCTTGGTCATCGGTCCACATCCGGGTGTCTCCATTCGCGGCGTTTGGCATGGCGACGATTCTAGGCCTGGGCCCCGCGAACCCGGTTTAGGATACCCCGGTCTGCCACCGACGGCAGGCCCGCAACCCTCCCGCATGCAGCCGACGTTCACAGCCAACGTCTGCGGGGTTCAGGAGCCGATCATGCAAGCCACCATCCAGACCACACCCGCCTGGCAACTGCGCGCCAGCGTCACGCCCGTGCGGGGCGACCAGCACCACCTGATGGTCACCAGTCTGGTGCCCACCGCCCGCCGGCCGGAAGAACATGTGCGCTGGCAGGGCGTGTTCAGCGCGGACGAGTTGCGGGCGCTGCGCGACATCATCGACCGGGCCCTGGCACCGGCGGTCTGACGGCCGGCGGTCAGCGCGGGACCCAGCCGCCGCAGACCGGAAACACCTGGCCCACGAAGCAGTTGGCGGCCTCGCTGCACAGGTAGGCGGCAAACAGCGCATCCTCCCGGGCCGCCACCAGCCGCCCCAGCGGTACTTCCCGTTGCAGGCGTTCCTGGAAGCGGGGGTTGGCCTGGACTTCCGCAGGGAAGTAGGTCGGGTTCTCGACGAAGTTTTGCGCGATCGCGTTGACCTGCACCTGGTGCGGGGCGGCCTCGACGCCCACGGCCTGCACGTAGGCCAGTTGGGCGCCGCGCGCCGCGCTGTAGGTCGAGGCGCGTTTCATCCCGCGCAGTGCCGATGCACTGCCGATGACCAGGATCTTGCCCGCCCTGCGCCGGACCATGGCGGGGAGGGCGGCCCGCACCAGGCGCGGCAGCGGGTCGACCAGCGCGTCGAATACCTGCCGCCATTCCTGGTCGGTCACGTCGGCCGCGGCGGTGGTCGGTGCGGTGTACGCGAGGTTGGCCACCAGCACATCGATGTCGCCCGCTGCCTGCACCACCTGCGCCGCTGCATCCGGCGGATGCAGCGGCTGCGTGCTGGCGATCACCGTGGCACCTTGTTCGGCGAACACCTCGCACAGAACCGGGCCCATGAATTCGGTGGATTGGGTGACGAGAATGCGCCTTCCGGTCAACAGGTTTTGCATGGCAGCTTTCGCAAGGATGGTTCGGATCAATGAGACCCCGGATTCTGATGCAGCAGTGCCAGGCTGCGCGGCGCTTGCGCAAACTGCGAAAATGGACGCAAGTTCCCGCGACGCTCCCGGTTCGCGTGGCCGCAATCTCCTGGCCTCTCCCCTGTGACTGAAATTCCGTCCACCCGCCCGCCTGTGTTCGCGCCCTGGCGCCTGTCTGTCGCCCCGATGATGGACTGGACGGACCGCCACTGCCGCTATTTCCACCGCCTGCTCACGCGCAGGACGCTGCTCTACACGGAAATGGTGACCACCGGCGCGCTGGTGCATGGCGATGTTCCGCGCCATCTGCGCTTCAATGCCGAGGAACACCCGGTGGCCTTGCAGCTGGGCGGCAGCGAGCCTGCGGACCTTGCCCATGCGGCGCGGCTCGGCGCGCAGTGGGGCTATGACGAGATCAACCTCAACTGCGGCTGTCCGTCCGAGCGGGTCCAGCGCGGCGCCTTTGGTGCGTGCCTGATGGCCGAGCCTGGGCTGGTCGCCGACGGCGTCAAGGCCATGCGGGACGCGGTCTCGATCCCGGTGACGGTCAAGCACCGCATCGGCATCGACCGGGGCGAGGACTACGGCTTCGTGCGCGATTTCATCGGGCAGGTCAGCGAGGCCGGTTGCCGGGTGTTCATCGTCCATGCGCGCAACGCCTGGCTCAAGGGGCTCTCGCCCAAGGAGAACCGTGAGGTTCCGCCCTTGCGCTACGCCGTTGTCCACCGGCTCAAGGCCGAGTTCCCGCACCTGACGATCGCGATCAACGGGGGCATCACCCGCACCGATCAGGTGCTGGAACAACTGCAGCATGTCGATGGCGTGATGCTCGGCCGCGAGGCGTACCACAACCCCTGGTGGCTGGCCAGCTGGGATGCCGATGTCTGGGGCATGGAATCCCGGTCGCTGGACCGCGACCAGGTCGAGCTGCAGATGTGCGACTACATGGCCCGCGAGAAGCAGGACAGCGGCACGCACTGGCCCGGGATTGCCCGGCACATGCTCGGCCTGCGCCACGGCCAGCCCGGCGGACGTCTGTGGCGCCAGGTCTGGAGCGATCACCGGCTGCGTGACCACACACCCCATTCCGTCATGACGCTGGCCCACGCCCGGATGCGGGGCGGCAAGGCTGCCGAGTTGCTGCCCCATGCGGCGCCCGCACATGCCTGATGCGTTACTGCGCCAGCAGAAGACCGCCCGTACCCTGGTCTGGGTGGTACCTGCCTTGTGGAGCGTCAACTTCATCATTGCACGCATGGCAGTCGGCGTCATCGGGCCGCATCTTCTGGCGCTGGGCCGCTGGGGCATTGCCGCGGCCGTGCTGGTCCTGCTGGCACGCTCCGAACTCTGGCAGCAGCGCGCACAGATCGCGCGCGACTGGTGGCAGTACCTGATTCTCGGCATGCTGGGCATGCTGGTCTGCGGCGCCTGGGTCTACGAGGGCGCGCGCACCACCACGGCGACGAATGTCGCGCTGATCTACTCGGCAGCGCCGGTGCTGATCGCCACGGGCTCGGCGATATGGCTGCATGAACGTATGGCGGGCCGGCAAAAGCTCGGGGTGGCCATCGCGCTGGCGGGGGTCGTGCATGTGGTCGTGAAAGGGCACTGGTCCCGGTTGGCTGAACTCGCATTCGTGCCGGGCGACCTGTGGATCGTGGCGGCCACCATTTCCTGGGCCGGGTACGCGTTGCTGCAGAGGGTGTGGCCCACCACACTGGGTTCTACGGCACGTCTCGCGGTGATCTGCGTGGGTGGTGTGGTGAGTCTGCTGCCGTTTGCGGCCTGGGAGCTGACCCGCCCCGGCCTGACGCAATGGGGGTTGCCTGCGCTGACCATGGTGGTCGTGACCGCCCTGATACCCGGGCTGGGCGCCTACTGGATCTACGGCTGGTCACAGAAGGTACTGGGGGCCAGCCGCGTCGCCATGGCGCTGTATCTGGGGCCCTTGTACGGCGGGCTGGCCGCCTGGGCCCTGCTCGGCGAAGCGCCCGGCTGGCATCACCTGGGTGGCGCCCTGCTGATCCTGCCCGGTGTCTACCTCGTGACCTCGGGCCACCGGCCGCCGCCACTCACGCCGCCGCCTCCAGGCCGTTCTTGAAGTGGGCCTGCATGCAGGCGACAGCCCGGGCCGCGTCGCGCTGGCGCAGCGCGGCCATCACCTGCCGGTGTTCTGCCAGGGATTCATCGATGCGACCGGCCTTCAGCAGGGAGTTGTGCCGGTTGAGCTTCATCACCTTGCGCAGGTCGGCCACCATCTGGCTGGACCACCGGTTGCTGGCGATCTCCAGCAGGCGCATGTGGAACTGCTCGTTGACGCGGAAGAACTGCGCCCTGTCCTGGTGGCCCGGGATTGCCGCGGTTTCCAGTTCCTGGTGCAGCGCGGTCAGGTCCGCGAGTTCGGCCTCGCTGGCGCGTGTGGCGACGGTGCCGGCGGCATCGGATTCGAGCAGGCTCAGCAGGTGGTAGACCTCGGCCAGATCCTGGTCGGACACCTCGGTGACATAGGCACCGCGGCGCACTTTCATGGTGACCAACCCCTCTGCCGCCAGCACCTTGAGGGCCTCGCGCAGGGGCGTCCGGCTGATGCCATAGGCCTCGGCGATCTTCATTTCGTCGATCCAGCTGCCAGGCGCCAGTTCGCGGTTGAAGATGCGCTGGCGCAGCGACTCTGCCACTGCTTCATACAGTGCGCGAGGGGCCAGTGGCAGGGCGTTCATGGGCGTCGGGGAGCGGGGGTTCGGCGCGATTGTAAGTTGCAACCAAGATTCTGAATCAATAATTATGAATGACGTAAACTCGCCGCCACAGTCGACGTAGACTGACAGACCTTCCACCGGAACCGTGCCATGCCGCAAGAGCCCCTGCCCACCAACCCTCCCATATCCCCCGAGATCCGCTTTGCCCAAGGCGACCTGCCAGCGTGGCAACGGGCCGCTGCCAAATCTGCGCCCGGTGGCGATCTGGACGCCCTGACCTGGCGCACCCCGGATGGAATCGCCGTCAAGCCGCTGTACACCGCGCTGGACACGCAGGACCTGCCGAGTCTGCATACCCTTCCCGGATTCGAGCCCTACCTGCGGGGCCCGCAGGCGACCATGTATGCCGTTCGCCCCTGGACGATCCGGCAATACGCAGGTTTCTCCACGGCGCAGGAGTCCAACGCCTTCTATCGCAAGGCCCTGGCCGCCGGTGGGCAAGGCGTCTCGGTGGCTTTCGACCTGGCCACCCACCGCGGGTATGACTCGGACCATCCGCGGGTGACCGGCGACGTCGGCAAGGCCGGCGTGGCCATCGACAGCGTGGAGGACATGAAGATCCTGTTTGACCAGATCCCGCTGGACAAGGTCAGCGTATCCATGACCATGAACGGCGCCGTGCTGCCGGTGCTGGCCGGCTACGTGATTGCGGCGGAAGAACAGGGTGTTGCCCAGGACAAGCTCAGTGGAACGATCCAGAACGACATCCTCAAGGAGTTCATGGTCCGCAACACCTATATCTACCCGCCGGCGCCGTCCATGCGCATCATCGGCGACATCATCGAGTACACGGCGAAACACATGCCGAAGTTCAACTCGATCAGCATCTCGGGCTACCACATGCAGGAGGCTGGCGCCAACCAGGCGCTGGAACTCGCGTTCACGCTGGCAGACGGCCAGGAGTACGTGCGCACGGCGATGGCCAAGGGCATGGATGTGGACGACTTCGCCCCCCGCCTGAGCTTCTTCTGGGCCATCGGCATGAACTTCTACCTGGAAGTGGCCAAGATGCGCGCCGCCCGCCTGTTGTGGTGCCGGATCATGAAGGGATTCGACGCCAGGAACCCCAAGAGCCTGATGCTGCGCACCCATTGCCAGACCTCGGGGTGGTCGCTGACCGAGCAGGACCCCTACAACAACATCGTGCGCACGACCATCGAGGCCATGGCGGCCGTGTTCGGCGGCACCCAGAGCCTGCACACCAACAGCTTCGACGAGGCGATCGCGCTGCCCACCGAGTTCTCGGCGCGCATCGCGCGCAACACCCAGCTCATCATCCAGGAAGAGACCCACATCCCGCAGGTGATCGACCCCTGGGCCGGCAGCTACATGATGGAGAAACTCACGCAGGACATGGCGGATGCCGCCTGGAAGATCATCGAGGAGGTCGATGCCATGGGCGGCATGGTCAAGGCGGTCGACAGTGGCTGGGCCAAGCTCAAGATCGAGGCCGCCGCCGCCGAGAAACAGGCGCGCATCGATTCCGGCAAGGACGTGATCGTCGGCGTCAACAAGTACAGGCTCAAGAACGAAGACGCTGTCGAGGCCCGCGCCATCGACAACATCGCCGTGCGCGAAGGCCAGATCCAGCGCCTGCAGGCCATCCGCGCCAGCCGTGACACGGCCGCCGTGACTGCCGCCCTGGACGCGCTGACCCGCGCCGCGCAGGAGAACAGCGGCAATCTGCTGGACCTGAGCATCCGCGCCATGCGCTTGCGCGCGACGGTGGGCGAGGTCAGCGATGCGCTCGAGAAGGCCTTCGGCCGCCACCGCGCCGATACCCACAAGGTCACCGGCGTCTACGCCGCAGCCTATGACGGCGATGCCAGCGAGGGCGACACCATGCAGTACTGGGAGCAGCTGAAGCAGGACATCTCCGCATTTGCCCAGGACCACGGACGCCGCCCACGGGTGATGATTGCCAAGCTCGGGCAGGATGGCCATGACCGTGGCTCCAAGGTGGTGGCGACCGCGTTTGCCGACCTGGGCTTCGACGTGGACATCGGCCCGCTGTTTCAGACGCCCGAGGAATGCGCGCGCCAGGCGATCGAGAACGATGTCCATGCCGTGGGAGTCTCGACGCTCGCGGCGGGTCACAAGACCCTGGTGCCGGCCATCATTGCCGAGCTCAAGCGCCAGGGTGCGGACGACATCATCGTGTTTGTCGGTGGCGTGGTGCCCCGGCAGGACTACGACATGCTGTATGCCGCCGGGGTCAAAGGCATCTACGGCCCCGGTACGCCGATTCCGGTGTCGGCGAGCGACGTACTGCGCCAGATCAAGGCATCCGTCCAGGGCTGAGCCTGTCGGCAACGGACTCCTGATGCAGCCTGCAGACCAACCCGCGGACCTGATCCGCGCCTTGACCGAGGGGGAGGGTGCGTCCCGGCGGCGCGCCATGGCCAAGGCCATCACGCTGCTGGAATCGACGCGGGCGGACCACCGGGCGCAGGCCGATGTGCTGCTCACGGCCATGATGCCCCACACCGGGCATGCCTTTCGCCTTGGTCTGAGCGGTGTGCCGGGTGTCGGCAAGTCCACCTTCATCGAGGTGCTGGGCCTGTACCTGATCGGGCTCGGCCACCGGGTCGCGGTGTTGACGATCGACCCGTCGTCCACCGTGTCCGGCGGATCGATCCTGGGTGACAAGACCCGGATGGAACATCTCTCCGTGCATCCACGGGCATTCATCCGCCCCAGCCCCTCCGGCGGCACGCTCGGCGGTGTGGCCGAAAAAACCCGGGAAGCGATTCTGGTGTGCGAAGCGGCTGGCCATGACATCGTGATCGTCGAGACCGTCGGCGTGGGCCAGAGCGAGACAGCCGTCGCGGGCATGACCGACATGTTCGTGCTCATGCAGTTGCCCAATGCCGGCGATGAGTTGCAGGCGATCAAGAAGGGCGTGATGGAACTGGCCGACCTGGTGGTCATCAACAAGGCGGACATCGACCCCGCCGCCAGCACGCGGGCGCTCGCCCAGATCAGCTCCTCGCTGCGCCTGCTGGGCCAGCATGGCCATCCCTCCCATGCGCTGCACAACACCGACGTCTGGCATCCGCAGGCGCTGTCTCTCAGTGCGCTGAAGGGCCAGGGGGTGGACGGTTTCTGGTCGGTCGTGACAGATTTCCGGTCTGTGCAGGAGGCGTCCGGAGCGCTGTCGCAACGGCGGCGCACACAGTCGCTGTCCTGGATGTGGCAGCGCATCGACGCCGGCCTGCGCCAGGCGTTTCGCGAAGATGCCCGCGTGTGTGCCGATCTTCCCGAGCTGTCGGCGCGTGTGGCAAAGGGGGAACTGGTGGCCTCGGTGGCCGCCCGGGAACTGCTGGCGCATTTTCTGGGCCCCAGGGGCCGGTCCGCATGATCTCGCCGCAATCGATCGCGCGTATCGAGTCGTCGCAGGTGTGGCGCGCCCGCCGGGTCGAGGTGTTCGACCTGCCGGAGGGGCAGGTGCTCGTCAAGGGACAGCGCGCCACGCGCAGCCCCTGGCCGCACCGGCTGCTCAACTCCCTGGCATGGACGGCCGGGGTGTCCTACCTGAAGGCCGTACCGGTGCATGGCGAGGGCGAATCGCAGGCGATCGAGGTGATGCGGCTGCGTGCCTTGCGCCATGCCGGACTGCCGGTCCCCGAGGTGCTGCATGTGGCCAGCGACTACTTCGTCATGACCTACCTGGGTTCACGCGACATGGCGGTGACGCTGCGGGAGCAGGGTCTGCAGGCCTGGGACCTCTGGCTCTCGGCGATGGAGCATTTGCTGCAGGTCCATGCACAGGGCCACTACCTGAGCCAGTGTTTCGCGCGCAACATCATCGTGTCGGACCGCTTCCATGGCCTGATCGACTTCGAGGATGATCCGCTGGAGGTGATGACGCTGGTCGAGGCGCAGGCGCGTGACTGGCTCATCTATCTGCAGTCCACGCTGTTCAACCTCGGGCCCGATCCGGAACAGCTCGATGCGGCATTGCGCTCCGTGTTCGGGCGCGAATCGGCGCCGGTGCGTGCCGTGCTGCACCATGCCGCCCGGCGCCTCGGGTGGCTGCGCTGGCTGCCCACCAACCGCAAGGTCTGGGGCAAGGATTTTGTCAGTCTGCAGGCGGTGGGCGCAGCCCTTCACCGCCATTTTTCCCCCCAGGCGCACGGCGCCGTCACCGGAGACTCTTGATGCAGGAAATACTTGAACAACTCGAAGCCAAGCGCGAGCAGGCGCGCATGGGCGGCGGCCAGAAACGCATCGACGCCCAGCACCGCAAGCACAAGCTCACCGCCCGCGAGCGGCTGGAGCTGCTGCTGGACGAGGGCACGTTCGAGGAATGGGACATGTTCGTCGAGCACCGCTGTGTCGACTTCGGCATGCAGGACCAGAAGATTCCCGGGGATGGCGTGGTCACCGGGTACGGCATGATCAACGGCCGGCTGGTGTTCGTGTTCAGCCAGGACTTCACGGTGTTCGGCGGCGCCTTGTCCGAGGCCCATGCCGAGAAGATCTGCAAGGTGATGGACCAGGCCATGAAGGTCGGCGCGCCGGTGATCGGCATCAATGACTCGGGCGGGGCGCGCATCCAGGAGGGCGTGGCCTCTCTCGGTGGTTATGCCGACGTGTTCCAGCGCAATGTCATGGCCAGCGGTGTCGTGCCGCAGATCAGCATGGTGATGGGGCCGTGCGCGGGTGGTGCGGTGTATTCGCCGGCCATGACCGACTTCATCTTCATGGTCAAGGACAGTTCCTACATGTTTGTCACCGGCCCCGAGGTGGTGAAGACCGTGACGCACGAGGAAGTGACGGCCGAGGAGCTCGGTGGAGCGCTGACCCACGCCACCAAGAGTGGCGTGGCCGACATGGCGTTCGAGAACGATGTCGAGGCGCTTCTGATGCTGCGCCGGCTCTACAACTACCTGCCGCTCAACAACCGCGAGAAGGCGCCGGTACGGCCCAGCGGCGACCCGGCTGAGCGCATGGACCTGAGCCTGGACACGCTGGTGCCCGAGAACCCCAACAAGCCCTACGACATGAAGGAGCTGATCCTCAAGTCGGTCGATGACGGCGACTTCTTCGAGCTGCAGCCGGACTACGCGAAGAACATCCTGACCGGCTTCGCGCGCATGGACGGCCAGACGGTGGGCATCGTGGCCAACCAGCCGCTGGTGCTGGCCGGTTGCCTGGACATCAAGTCCTCCATCAAGGCTGCGCGTTTCGTGCGGTTCTGCGATGCCTTCAACATTCCGGTGATCACCTTTGTCGACGTGCCCGGATTCATGCCCGGCACCAGCCAGGAATACGGCGGCATCATCAAGCATGGTGCCAAGCTGCTGTATGCGTATGCCGAATGCACGGTGCCCAAGATCACGGTCATCACCCGCAAGGCCTATGGCGGCGCCTACGACGTGATGAGCTCCAAGCACCTGCGCGGCGATGTCAACTTCGCCTGGCCGAATGCCGAGATCGCCGTGATGGGCGCCAAGGGTGCGGTAGAGATCATTTTCCGCGAAGACAAGGGCGACCCGGTCAAGCTCGCGGCCCGCGAGGCCGAATACAAGGCGCGGTTCGCCAACCCCTTCGTGGCCGGCGCCCGCGGCTTCATCGACGACGTGATCCTGCCGCACGAGACACGCAAGCGCATCTGCCGCAGCCTGATGATGCTGCGCGACAAGAAGATCGAGAACCCGTGGCGCAAGCACGGCAACATCCCCCTGTAGGAATGCGACCATGTTCACCAAGATACTGATAGCCAACCGCGGCGAGATCGCCTGCCGCGTGATCAAGACCGCCCGCAAGATGGGCATCCGCACCGTGGCGGTGTATTCCGAGGCCGACCGCGATGCGCGCCATGTGGCGCTGGCCGACGAGGCTGTGCACATTGGGCCGGCGCCCAGCCGCGAGAGTTACCTCATGGCCGACCGCATCATCGCTGCCTGCAAGCAGACCGGCGCGCGGGCCGTCCACCCTGGTTACGGCTTCCTCAGCGAAAACGCCGAATTTGCCCGGCGTGTCGAGGAGGAGGGCATCGTCTTCATCGGCCCCAAGCACTATTCGATCGCGGCCATGGGCGACAAGATCGAGTCCAAGCGCCTGGCCGGTGCGGCGGGGGTGAACTGCATTCCCGGCGTGAACGAGCCGATCGAGTCGGCCGACAAGGCGGTCGAGATCGCGCGCTCCATCGGGTACCCGGTGATGATCAAGGCCAGCGCCGGTGGCGGTGGCAAGGGTCTGCGGGTGGCCCATGACGACAAGGAGGCCTTCGAGGGATTCACCAGCTGCCGCAACGAGGCGAGCAACAGCTTCGGTGACGACCGGGTCTTCATCGAGAAGTTTGTCGAGGAGCCCCGCCATATCGAGATCCAGCTGATCGCCGACAGCCAGGGCAACACGCTGTACCTCAACGAGCGTGAATGCTCGATCCAGCGCCGGCACCAGAAGGTGATCGAGGAGGCGCCCAGCCCCTTCATCAGCGACGCCACCCGCAAGGCCATGGGTGAACAGGCCGTGGCGCTGGCCAGGGCGGTGAAGTACCAGAGCGCGGGCACCGTCGAGTTCGTCGTCGGGCGGGACCAGAGCTTCTATTTCCTGGAGATGAATACGCGCCTGCAGGTGGAGCACCCGGTGACCGAATGCATCACCGGGCTGGACCTGGTGGAGCTGATGATCCGTGTGGCGGCAGGCGAGCCGCTGGCGCTGACGCAGGACCAGGTGCAGCGCAATGGCTGGGCCATCGAGTGCCGCATCAACGCCGAGGACCCGTTTCGCAACTTCCTGCCCAGCACCGGGCGGCTGGTGCGGTTTGCGCCGCCCGTGCAGAGCATGTTCGCGGCCGATACCGCCCGTCTGGAAGGCGTGCGGGTCGACACCGGGGTGCAGGACGGTGGCGAGATACCGATGTTCTATGACTCGATGATCGCCAAGCTGATCGTGCACGGCCGGGACCGGCTGGACGCGATCGCGAAGATGCGCGAGGCGCTCAACGGCTTCGTGATCCGGGGCGTGTCGAGCAACATTCCGTTCCAGTCGGCGCTGCTGGCGCACCCGCGCTTCGTGGCGGGTGATTTCAACACCGGCTTCATCGCCCAGAACTACAGCAGCGGTTTCCGGGCCGAGGATGTGCCGCACCCAGACCCCGACTTCCTGATCGCGCTGGCTGCGTTCGTGCGCGGCAAGTCGCGCGAGCGGGCAACGGCGCTGAGCGGGCAACGCACGGGTTATGAGCTGCAATCCGGCAAGGACCTCACGGTGATCACGCTGGGACAGGCCGGCAACCACACCTACACGCCGGTGCACGCGGATGCGTTCGAGGGCCAGACCGGCAGCGCCACTCTGCGCGTGGGCAGCCGCAGCTTCGCGATCACCAGCCAGTCGCGGCTCAACGACATCCGCATCCAGGGGGAGGTCAACGGCACACCGTTCACGGCACAGGTGGAGCGCGGTGCCCAGCGCAACCCGTTGGCCTATTGCGTGCAGCACAACGGCTGCCGCATGGACATGCTGGTCGGCACGCCGCGCATGGCCGAGCTGTACCGGCTGATGCCCTACAAGGCGCCGCCGGACATGAGCCGGTATGTGCTCTCGCCCATGCCCGGTCTGCTGGTCGACATCGCCGTGCAGCCCGGCCAGAAAGTGCAGGCGGGCGAGCGGGTTGCGGTCATCGAGGCGATGAAGATGGAGAACGTGCTGTTCGCCGCCGCCGACGGTGTGGTGGGCAAGGTGCTGGCCGCCAGGGGCGAGTCTCTGGCCGTCGACCAGCCGATCGTCGAGTTTGTCTGAGTGGCGGACACCATCATGACACGACCATTCAAGGTGCTGGGCATCCAGCAGGTCGCCATCGGCGGGCTCGACAAGGGCCGTTTGCGCCAGCTGTGGGTCGACAAGCTCGGCCTGGAGCTGACAGGCAGCTTTGTCAGCGAGCGGGAGAACGTCGACGAGGACATCTGCGCCATGGGACGGGGCCCGTTCAAGGTGGAGGTCGACCTGATGCAGCCGCTGAACCCCGAGGGCAAACCGGCGGTACACACCACGCCGCTGAACCATGTCGGCCTGTGGATCGACGATCTGCCGGCGGCGGTGGCCTGGCTGGAGCGCGAGGGCGTGCGCATGGCGCCGGGCGGCATCCGCAAGGGGGCTGCCGGTTTCGACATCTGCTTCCTGCATCCCAAGGCCAACGAGGCCTTTCCGATTGCCGGCGAGGGCGTGCTGATCGAACTGGTGCAGGCGCCACCCGAGGTGATCCAGGCATTCGCGCAACTCGCCTGAAGGGACGAAGCTGGCGGACCAGGGCAAATCCGGCTTAGACTGTGTGTGTGCGGCAGTCGATTACGGCGCCACTGACCAGGAGACACGACGTGCAACCCACGAACACCGCTGATCCGGCTTATTTCCACAAGGTCGTCGATTGCCAGCTGGCCTGTCCTGCCCACACGCCGGTGCCTGAATACATCCGACTGATTGCGCAGGGGCGCTATTCGGATGCCTACATGGTGAACTGGGTGTCCAATGTCTTTCCCGGCGTGCTGGGCCGCACCTGTGACCGCCCCTGCGAACCGGCCTGCCGGCGTGGCCGGGTGGAGGAAAGCAATGGCGCGCATCCGGAGCCGGTGGCGATCTGCCGCCTCAAGCGGGTGGCGGCCGACCTGAAGGACGACATCCGCAGCCGCATGCCGGCGATCGCCGCGCGCAATGGCAAACGCGTGGCCTGCATCGGTGCCGGCCCGGCCTCCCTGACGGTGGCCCGGGACCTGCTGCCGCTGGGGTACGAGGTGACGATCTTCGACGGCGAGGCCAAGGCCGGCGGTTTCATCCGCAGCCAGATCCCGCGTTTTCGCCTGCCCGAATCGGTGATCGACGAGGAAACCGGCTACATCCTCGACCTGGGGGCCGACTTTCGCAGTGGCCAGCGCGTGGAGTCCATGAAGGGGCTGATGGCCCAGGGGTATGACGCGATCTTCGTCGGCTGTGGCGCTCCGCGCGGGCGGGATCTCGACATCCCGGGCCGGCGGGAGATCACGGAGAACATCCACATCGGGATCGACTGGCTGGCCTCGGTGTCCTTCGGGCACGTCACCAGCATCGGCAGGCGGGTGATCGTGCTGGGTGGCGGCAATACCGCGATGGATTGCTGCCGCTCCTCGCGCCGGCTGGGTGGAACCGACGTCAAGGTCATCGTGCGCAGCGGCTTCGACGAGATGAAGGCCTCCCCCTGGGAGAAGGAAGACGCCCAGCATGAGGGCATCCCGATCATCAACTTCCACGTCCCCAAGACCTTCGAGCACGACAAGGGCAAGCTCACCGGCATGACCTTCGAGGTGGTGCGCGCGGTGTACGACGACAAGGGCCGGCGCAGCCTGGTGCCGACCGGTGAACCGGACGTGCTGGTGGAATGCGATGCCGTGCTGATTGCCGTGGGCCAGGAGAACGCCTTCCCCTGGATCGAGGCCGACAGTGGCATCGATTTCGACAAATGGGGTCTGCCGGTACTGGGCAAGGACAGCCTGCAGTCCAGCGTGCCGCAGGTGTTCTTTGGCGGCGACTCCGCCTTCGGTCCGAAGAACATCATCACCGCAGTGGCCCAGGGCCATGAGGCGGCGGTATCGATCGACCGTTTCCTGCATGGCGAGGATGTCAAGCAGCGGCCGGCGCCCACCACCAACCTGCTGTCGCAGAAGATGGGCATCCACGAGTGGAGCTTCGACAACGACGTGTCGCCGGATGAGCGATACAAGGTGCCATGGGCCAAGGCCGAGATGGCGCTGGCGAGCATCCGCGTCGAGGTGGAGCTGGGTTTCGATGCCGCCACCGCCTTCAAGGAGGCGGGGCGCTGTTTGAACTGCGATGTGCAGACGGTGTTCACCCGGGAGGCCTGCATCGAGTGTGATGCCTGTGTGGACATCTGCCCGATGGACTGCATCACCTTCACCACCAACGGCGACGAGGCGGACCTGCGCCAGCGCCTGAATGCGCCCGCGCTCAACCTGGCGCAGGACCTGTACGTCTCGGCCGAACTCAAGACGGGCAGGGTGCTGGTCAAGGACGAGGATGTCTGCCTGCATTGCGGCCTGTGTGCCGAGCGCTGCCCGACCGGCGCCTGGGACATGCAGAAATTCCTGTTGACCACCACCAAGGCCGGCCCGGCCTGCCGCAACCCGTCCAAAGCGCTGGAGGCCGCATGAAGCGCATCGAAGCAGTCAACGATTTCGTCATCAAGTTCGCCAACGTCAACGGCTCCGGTTCGGCATCGGCCAACGAATTGTTCGCCAAGGCCGTGATGCGCATGGGCGTGCCGGTGAGCCCACGCAACATCTTCCCCAGCAACATCCAGGGCCTGCCGACCTGGTACGAGGCGCGTGTCTGCGAAAAGGGCTACAGCGGCCGGCGCGGCGGCGTGGACATGATGGTGGCGATGAACCCGCAGACCTGGGACGCGGACATGGCGGAAATCGAACCCGGTGGCTACCTGTTCTACGACAGCACCCGGCCGATTCCCGACGCCAAGTTCCGCGCCGACGTGCACCGCATCGGCATGCCGCTGACCGAGATCAGCAATGCCGCCTACGGCGACCCGCGTCAGCGTCAGTTGTTCAAGAACATTATCTATGTCGGCGCGCTCTCCGTGCTGCTCGACCTGGATGCCGACGTGTTCGAGCGGCTGTTCGCGGAGCAGTACAAGGGCAAGGAGCGGCTGCTCGACTCCAACGTGCGCGCGCTGCACCTGGGGCGCGACTTTGCCCGGGAGCATCTCGACGGTCCGCTGGGCATCCGCGTGCGTCGTTCGGACAGGGTGGGCGACCAGATCTTCACCGACGGCAACAGCGCGGCGGCGCTGGGCTGCATCTACGGGGGTGCCACGGTGGCTGCGTGGTACCCGATCACCCCATCCTCCTCGGTGCCGGAGGCTTTCCAGAAGTACTGCGACAAGTTCCGCGTCGATCCCGTCACCGGTCAGCACCGGTATGCCATCGTGCAGGCCGAGGACGAACTGGCCTCGATCGGCATGGTGGTGGGGGCGGGCTGGAATGGTGCGCGGGCGTTCACCGCCACATCCGGGCCCGGCATTTCCCTGATGACCGAGTTCATCGGTCTGGCCTACTTTGCCGAGATCCCGGTCACCATCATCAACGTGCAGCGCGGCGGGCCGTCCACCGGCATGCCGACGCGCACGCAGCAGTCCGACATCCTCTCCTGCGCCTATGCATCGCATGGCGACACCAAGCATGTGCTGCTGTTCCCGGAAGATCCCTACGAGTGCTTCGAGCATGCCGCACGGGCGCTGGACCTCGCAGACCGGCTGCAGACGCCGATCTTCCTGATGACCGACCTGGACATCGGCATGAACCAGCGCCTGTCCAAGCCCTTCGTCTGGGACGATGCACGCTCCTATGACCGCGGCAAGGTGATGACCGCCGAGGAACTCGAGGCCGGCAAGGACTTCGGCCGCTACAAGGACGTCGACGGCGACGGCATCCCCTGGCGCACGCTGCCCGGCACGCACCCGACCAAGGGCGCCTTCTTCACCCGCGGCACGACCCGCGATCCGTACGCGCGGTATTCGGAGCGCGGTCCGGACTACATCTACAACATGGAGCGGCTGCTGAAGAAGTTCCGTACAGCCGCCGATCTGGTGCCGCAGCCGGTGCTTCGCACTGCCAGAAAGCCCACGAAGGTGGGCGTGATCTATTTCGGATCCACCAGCCCGGCGATGCACGAGGCGCTGGATGTGCTGGAAGAGGATGACCTGCATTTCAATGCGCTGCGCCTGTGTGCATTCCCGTTCCCGGAATCGGTCGGCCGCTTCATTGCCGACCATGCCCAGGTTTTTGTTGTCGAGCAGAACCGCGACGCCCAGATGCACTCGCTGCTGGTGAACGAACTCGACGTGGACCCGGCGCACCTCAAGCGCGTGCTGCATTACGACGGCACCCCCATCACCGCGCGATTCATCGCAGGCGCCATCCGCAAGCTGGTCCGGCCCGCCGAGGCGGCAGGCGTCGGCAGCGCACCCCTCAAGGAGCTGGCATGACCTACATCACCAAACCCCGCCTGCACCATCCCTCGCTCACGCCCAACAAGGTGGGCTATACCCGCCGCGATTACGAGGGCCGCATCTCCACCCTGTGCGCCGGTTGCGGCCATGACTCCATTTCTGCAGCGATCATCCAGGCCTGCTGGGAGCTGGACATCGAGCCGCACCGGGTTGCCAAGCTGTCGGGCATCGGTTGCAGCTCCAAGACACCGGACTATTTCCTGGGTGCCTCGCATGGCTTCAATACGGTGCATGGCCGCATGCCTTCCGTGCTGACCGGGGCGAACCTGGCCAACCGCGACCTGCTCTACCTCGGCGTGTCTGGCGATGGCGATTCGGCCTCGATCGGCCTGGGCCAGTTCGCCAACGCGATGCGCCGTGGCGTGCGCATGGCCTACATCGTCGAGAACAATGGCGTCTACGGCCTGACCAAGGGGCAGTTCTCAGCCACGGCCGACCGCGGCTCCAAGAGCAAGAAGGGGGTCATCAACAACGACAGTCCGGTGGATCTGGTCGGCCTGGCATTGCAGCTGGGCGCGACCTTTGTCGCCCGCAGCTTCTCGGGCGACAAGGAGCAGCTGGTGCCGCTGATCAAGGGCGCCATGGCCCATGGCGGCGCCGCCTTCATCGACGTGGTCAGCCCCTGCGTGACCTTCAACAACCATGGCGGCAGCACGAAGAGCTACGACTACGTGCGCCAGCACAACGAGGCGGTCAGCCGCATCGACTTCATCACGCCACGCAGCGAGATCACCACGCAGTACGCTCCCGGTGAACTGGTCGAGGTGCAACAGCACGATGGCACCATGCTGCGCCTGCGCAAGCTCGATCCGAACTACGATCCGACCGACCGGTACGCGGCCATGAGCTACATGCAGTCGCACCAGGCCCGCGGCGAAGTCGTCACCGGGCTGCTTTACGTCGATCCGATGGCACGGGACCTGCACACGGCACTCAATACCGTGGACCAGTCCCTGGCCGCGCTGGACAAGCAGCAGCTGTGCCCGGGTGCTGGCGCGCTGGCGAAACTCAACGCATCCTTGCGCTGAGCAGGATTCCACGCCCAGTGAGCCGCTGAATTCTTTTCTTCCGACGAGGTGTACCCATGTCCGAACGCACCGTTTACCAGTCCATGCCACATCGGCATGTCATCAGCCTCACGCCCGCTGCCACCATCTGGGAGGCTGCCTGCGTGATGACCAAGGCCAATTGCGGCAGTGTCCTGATCATCGACACGGCGGGCACGATGCTGGGCATCGTGACCGAGCGGGACCTGATGACGCGGGTGCTGGCCAAGGCCCTCAATCCTGCCACGACGCTCGTCGCTGATGTCATGACCCGCAACCCGCATTGCGTAGGCCCTGACATGCGGGTGGCGGATGCGGTGCTCATCATGATCGAACGCGGTTTCCGCCATCTGCCGGTGGTCTCGGCGGCAGGCAAGATCCTGGGGGTGTTTTCTGTACGGGACGCCCTGCCACGCGAGGTGGGTACGGCCGTGTCCATGGCGGAATTCCACGAACAGGTCAACGACGCCCTGGGCTGACGGCTTGCATGGCCAGGGCAGGGCGGCCCGGGCCTGCGGTTCAGGTACTTGCCTGTCTCGCGCGCTTTTCCCTGGCGCGTGCCAGGGCTGTCTCGATGACCTCGCGTTTGCGCGCGAGCACCTCCGGGTCGGCATGCAGTGAATGCGAAGGCAGGTCTGCCAGCTTGACTTGCGCCTTGGCTTCCAGACGTTCGTCGTTCTCCAGTTGCGCACGTTCGCGCCGCCGGATGCTGGCCTGGTAGCGCTCCCGGGCCGTGTCGGCCGAAGCGCTGGACCAGGCGGCCCAACCAGTCGCGGAGCCTGTCACGTTTTCCAGCAGGATGCAGTCGACAGGGCACACGGGCAGGCATAACTCGCAACCGGTGCAGTAGGCCTCGATCACCGTGTGCATGCGCTTGTTGGCGCCCAGGATCGCATCGGTCGGGCAGGCCTTGATGCACAGGGTGCAGCCGATGCACCATTGCTCGTCGATGAATGCAAGGCTGCGTGGCCCTTCCATTCCGTGTTCCGGATTCAGGTCCACGGCGGGCAGGCCGGTCAGGCGGGCCAGCCGCTCGATCCCTTCCTTCCCGCCAGGCGGACATTGGTTGATGCCTGCCTTGCCGGACGCAATCGCCGCCGCATAGCCGGCGCAGTCGGGGTAGCCGCAGCGCGTGCATTGGGTCTGGGGCAGGGCGGCCAGGATCCGGGCCGCGTCGAGTGCCATGCGCTGGCTAGAGGGCGCGGGGTTTCTTGCGGGCCGCTGCGGGTGCTTCGCGCGGTGCCGCAGCGGGCTTTGCGGCGACCCGCTTGGGGCGGGCCTTCCTGGTGGCAGGCGATCGCTGCACCGCCCCTCCGGAGGCGGTGTCAGCCTGCGGCCTGGCTGGCTGGTATTGCAGGATGAACGCCTTCACCTGCGGGTACACCATGTCACGCCAGCGGCGACCGGAGAAGATGCCGTAGTGGCCGGCGCCCTTCACCTCATAGTGCTTCTGCCTGCTGCGCTCCACGCCACTGCAGATGGCATGCACCGCTTCTGTCTGGCCGGAGCCGGATATGTCGTCCAGTTCGCCTTCGACCGAAAACAGCGCGGTGGTGGTGATGTCCTGGGGCCGCACGCGCTCGATCTTGCCATCTACACCCCGCACGTCCCAGGTACCGTTGACGAGGCAGAAGTCCTGGAACACGACGCGGATCGTGTCCAGGTAGTAGTTGGCATCCATGTCGAGCACCGCGTTGTACTCGTCATAGAACTTGCGGTGCGCCTCGGTGCTGGCGTCATCCCCCTTGATCAGGTCCTGGAAGTAGTCGTAGTGGCTCTTGGCATGGTTGCTGGGATTCATGGCCACAAATCCCGAGTGTTGGAGAAAGCCGGGATACACCGGCCTGCCGGCACCGGGGAAGCTGCTGGGGACCCGGTAGATCACGTTATTCTCGAACCAGCTATGGCTTTTGTTCATGGCCAGGTTGTTCACCGCCGTGGGTGATTTGCGGGCGTCGATGGGGCCGCCCATCATCGTCATGCTCAGTGGCGTCTTTTCCCCCCGGCTGGCCATCAGGGAGACTGCCGCCAGCACTGGAACCGTGGGCTGACAAACGCTCATCACATGGCAGTTGCCATAGGTGGCCTGCAAGTGGCGGATGAACTCCTGCACATAGTTCACATAGTCGTCGAGGTGGAACTCCCCCTCGCTCAGGGGCACGATGCGGGCATTGCGCCAGTCGGTGATGTAGACCTTGTGGTCACGCAGCATGGTGTGCACCGTGTCACGCAGCAATGTGGCGTAGTGGCCAGACAGCGGAGCCACCACCAGTACCGCAGGGTGTCCCTTGAGCCTGTCGAGCGTTGCCGGGTCGTCGCTGAACCGCTTGAAGCGGCGCAACTCGCAGAATGGCTTGGAGATCTCGACGCGTTCGTGGATGGCGACAGCCACCCCCTCGACATCCACCGTCCGAATGCCGAACTCCGGCTTCTCGTAGTCCCGGCCAAGCCGGTGCATCAGGTCGAACCCGGCCGACATCCGCTGGGCGAAAGGCGATTGTCCAAACAGGGACAGAGGGTTGGCAAAAACCTTTGATGCAGCGTTCGCGAGATCAGAGAACGGCTCCATCATGGAGCGCTGGGTTTCGTACAGTTGGTACAACATGGATCAAGGTCCTTCGTTAACACGCAAAGAATTGCTGCAGCGCAATATAGCAGCATGCCGCATGCTTTCCTGGAGGCTGCACCCCAAAGACTGATTTTCCTTCCAAACAGGCTTGCATGGAAAGCGCGCCATACCCCGGAATGCAATGCCAATGCTCTAAACTGAGACACCTCAAAGGGAAACGGAAAGTGCCAGTGCATGAGTGACCAGACGACCGTCATGTTTGCGGACCTGATGGGCAGTACCGGTGTGTTCGAGACCATCGGCAGTGCGCGTGGGTCACGGGTGGTCACCGGCGTCACCCAGTGGATTGGCGACATCGTCGCGGCACACCGCGGCCGGGTCGTCAAGACCCTGGGCGATGGCGTTCTGGCAGTTTTCCCCCATGCGCCGGACGCCATCAGCGCCGTCGTGGAAATGCAGCGCAGCCACCAGAAGCGAATTGCCAGTTCCTCGGCCGGCACCCGCATGCCGATCCGCATTGGCGTCGCCAGGGGCGAGGTCGAGTTTGTGGACGGCGACTGTTACGGCGATGCCGTGAATGTCGCGTCGCGGCTCAGCGACCTGACGGGCCCTCACCAGATCTGGGCCAACAACCTGTCGCTGGAGCATTCCGTCGAGTCGGATGGTGTGCGATTCAGGCCGTTGGGGCCGATCACTATCCGGGGCAGGGTGGAGCCCTGCCAGGTATTCCAGGTCGAATGGCATGTCGATGTCAGCAGCGATTTCCTGACGATGCAGGCGACCCTGGCCCCCGCGGAAGAGCAACTCGAGCGGGACCTGCTGGGTGGCGAGATTGAACTGCAGTGGCTGGACCAGCGCAAGCGCTTCCGTTCCCATGAACTTCCGATCCACATCGGGCGTGTCAGCCAGGCGGAGTTCGTCGTGAATGACCCGCGCGTGTCGCGCACGCATGCCCGCATCGATTGGCGCAACGGCAGCATCCTGCTGGTGGACGTCAGCAGTTATGGCAGCTGGGTGCGGTTTTCCGGGGGCGGTGCAGACCTGCTCCTGCGCCGGGAAGAGTGCGTGCTGCATGGCAAGGGTGAGATCGCCCTGGGGGCTTCGTTCTCCGATCTCAGCGTCCCGACCCTGATGTTTTCGGTGACTTGATCGACAGAGGTCCTTGGCCTGGTCACCCGCTGTTTAAGTTAACATAATGCACATCGTATGACTAAACAGAGGCGACTCCAAAGCACAAAATGGCATGCATGGATGCTCACCACTTGCCCCTGGGCTGCTTGGCCCGGACGAACGCGGCAATGATGTCGGCGGAGTCCTGCCGCTGGTTGCGCTGTGCGAAATCGATCGCGGTCAACGATTGTTCGTTCTTCAGCAGAGGGTCCGCACCGGCCTCGAGCAACAGCTTGACGGCAGACGGCGTGCCGTAGAAGGCCGCCATCATCAGCGGGGTCGTACCGTTTGGCGAACTGGCATCGATGTAGGCATGGTGCTCCAGCAGCAGGTTCATGATCGCCAGATGGCCCCGGGTGGCGGCGTAATGCAGCGGGGCCCACCCCGGCTTGTTCACATCCGCCCCGCGGCTGATCAGCAGCCTTGCGAGCTCCAGCTGGCCTTCCAGGGCCGCAAACATCAGCGGGTTTTCATCGGTGCTGGTGCGGACCTCGACGGTCGTCTTGGGCCATCGGATAAGTGTCTCGGCCGCCTTGGCCGACTTCGCGCGGAACGCCAGCAGCAAGCCGTGCTGTCCCTTCGGATCGAGCGTGTTGGGGTCGAATCCGCGGCGCAGCAGGTTCGTGACCGTCGCGTCGTCGTCCGTCTGTATGGCCCGGAAGAAATCTTCATAAGAGCCGGCATGAGCCCATGAAAAGCTAATTAAAACAATCAGATAAAAAACTTTTTTCATGTTTTTCAAGAGGTGTATGGGAGGTGTGCCGAAGGATTTTCCCCGTCTATCCTGCGACCACCCGTTCAAACAGCGTGTCGAAATTGGCGTTCGTCGCATCGGCAACCTGCTGCTCGGTGCACTGGCGTAACAGCGCAATCTGCCGCGCCACATGGGGCACGAGCGACGGGTTGTTGGTCTTTCCGCGGTGCGGAACTGGTGCCAGGTAGGGGCTGTCCGTCTCGATCAGAAGGCGGTCGATTGGCACGAAGGCGGCAATGTCGCGCAGGTCCTGCGCGCTCTTGAAGGTCACGATACCGGAAAAGGAGATGAAATAACCCAGATCCAGGGCTTCCCGGGCCACCTCGCGTGATTCCGTGAAGCAATGAAACACCCCGCGGGCTGGCGGCATGACGCCGCCGGTTCCTTCAGATCGGAGCATCGCCAGGGTGTCTGCCGAGGAACTGCGGGTGTGGATCACCAGGGGCAGGTCGAGCCTGCGAGCCGCCTGGATATGGACCATGAAACGGTCGCGCTGCCATTGCATGTCTGCCACGGATCGCCCGGCGAGCCGGTAGTAATCAAGACCGGTCTCGCCGATGGCGACCACACGCGCCAGTTGCCCACGCTCCAGCAGATCCTCCACCGTGGGTTCGAGCACCCCTTCGTTGTCCGGATGCACCCCGACGGTGGCCCAGAAATTGTCGTGGTCGCGTGCCAGTCCGTACACCTGTGCAAATTCTTCCAGTGTCGTGCAGATGCATAACGCGCGGGTAACGCGGGCCTGCGCCATCGCATCGCGAATGGCAGGAATAGACGACGCGAGTTCCGGAAATGTCAGGTGGCAATGCGAGTCGGTGAACATGCTGGCAAGATACCTTGTGGAATGGGGTGGGCGCGACCGCCCTGCTCTGCTGCGCTGACCTGGAGGTCACCCCCCAACCAGACAGGTACCCTAGATGGTCTGGGTAGGACGGTCCACACCGACCATGGCGCCCAGGATTTCCTCGATCTTGAGCTTGAGCAGCCGGGACTTTTCGTCCTTGGGAAACTGGATCCCCACACCCTGGGTACGGTTGCCCGCCGCCTTGGCGGGGGTCACCCAGGCGACTTTGCCGGCGACCGGGTAGCGTTGCGGGTCTTCGGGCAGCGACAACAAAACGTAGATATCGTCGCCGAGCTGGTAGTCGCGCGCAGTGGGGATGAAGATACCGCCTTCGGCAAAAAGGGGAATGTAGGCTGCGTGCAGCGCAGCCTTTTCCTTGATGGCCAACTGGATGACACTGGGGCGGGGAGACGTCGGCGATGTGCTCATGGAAGATTCTGGGCAGTGCCTGAGTTTAGGACGTTTTTTGCGCGGCTCACCAGTGCCTCCTGCATCAACCCGGGGTTGAAGGGGTGTTCGGCGGTTCGCCTCGCCGCTGCCAGTTCCCTGCCCCACGCGCTGACGCGCGCAAGGTCCACCCGGGCGGGAAGGTCCTGTGGCTCGAAATAGCGCGGTGGCACACCCATGCTCTTCAGGTGAAGGTCGTGGCAGAGCTTGTGGAAGGCGTCCAGGATCTCGCGGGCGGACCATGCCTGGATCATGCTGGCGTCCCCCCGTTGCAGGGCCTTCGGCAACTGCGCCCAGGCCCTGGGATCCCGGCCGCCACGCGCCATCTGCAGGGCGTCTTCGGGACGGCCTCCAGAGGCACGCAGGAATGCCTGGGCGTCGGTCTCCTTCATGTCATGCAGACACAGCCATTCGAGAGCTTGGGCGGGCTCGGGCCACGCCATGGCATGGCCAAGGCAGCGGCTTCGGATGGTCGGCAACAGCTGGTGGGCCATCTCGGTGGCCAGCACGAACCTGACATCCCCGGCCGGCTCCTCCAGGGTCTTGAGCAGGGCGTTGGCTGTGACATTGTTCATGCGGTCGGCCGGGAACACCAGCACGACCTTGCCGCGACCGCCGCTGCTCGTACGCTGCGAGAAATCCACCGCATCGCGCATCGCTTCGATCCGGATCTCCTTGCTGGGTTTGCGTTTCTTGTCGTCGAGCTCCGACTGCGCCTTCTCCGAGAGCGGCCAGTGGCGCTCGAGCATCTCGGTTTCCGGCATCAGGACAGACAGATCGGCCTGGGTGCGCACATCGATGGCGTGGCAGCTGCCACATTCGCCGCAGGCGCCCTCCTGCGTGGGACGTTCACACAACCAGGCGCGCGCCAGCTCCAGCGCCAGCGTGTACTGGCCCAACCCGCTCGGGCCATGCAGCAGCCAGGCGTGGCCGCGCTGGGCCAGCAGTGCGCGCAACTGCGCGCTGAGCCAGGGTGGCAGCACGTCCCGGCTCATGCCACCCAGCCTCGGGCGCGAATGGCCTGTTCGACGCCATTCCAGACGGCGTCTCGCTCCAGGCTCGCATCGAGCCGATGGAAGCGTTCCGGTTGCTGCGCCATGCGGGCCGCATAGGCGCCGGCCACGCGGGTGAAGAAGGCCAGGTCGCGGGCCTCGAACCGGTCCGGGTCACGCGCGCTGGCCAGGCGTTGCGCCGCCTGGCGAGGTGGCACGTCGAACCACAAGGTCAGGTCCGGCTGGTACAGGGGCGCGTCCGGATCGGCGTCGTGGCCCTGCACCCAGCGCTCCAGTGTGGCCAGGATGTTCAGATCCATGCCGTGTCCGCCCCCCTGGTAGGCAAAGGTGGAGTCGGTGAAACGGTCGCAGAGCACGACCTCCCCGCGTGCCAGGGCAGGCTGGATCGCGCGCAGCAGATGGTCGCGCCGGGCCGCAAAGACCAGCAGGGCCTCACCGAGCGCGTCCATGTCCTCGTGCAGTACCAGGGCGCGAAGCTTTTCTGCCAGCGGGGTGCCACCGGGCTCGCGGGTGACCAGCACCGTTCTGCCTCTGGCCCGGAACAGTGCCGCCAGTGCGTCCACGTGGGTGGATTTCCCCGCGCCGTCGATGCCTTCGAAGGTGATGAATCGTCCCTGCATGGGTCGCTGTCAGCGTTTGCGCTGGTATTTGTCCACGGCCCGATTGTGCGCGTCCAGGGAACTGCTGAACTCGCTGCTGCCATCACCCCGCGCCACAAAATAAAGCGCATCGGTGCGGGCTGGCGCCACAGCGGCCAGAAGAGCATCCCGGCCCGGCATGGCGATAGGGGTTGGCGGCAGCCCGGCGCGGGTGTATGTGTTCCAGGGGGTGTCGGTCTGCAGGTCCTTCTTGCGCAGGTTGCCGTCGAATAGGTCCCCCATCCCGTAGATGACGGTGGGGTCTGTCTGCAGCAGCATGCCGATGCGCAGGCGGTTGGCGAACACGCCGGCAATCTGCGGCCGGTCGCTGGCCCGGCCGGTCTCCTTCTCGACGATGCTGCCCAGCACCAGCGCCTGGTCGGGGTTCTTCAAGGGGGTGTCAGGCGCCCGCTTGTCCCAGGCATCGGCCAGATGCCGGTCCATGGACCGCAGGGCCCGGGCCAGCACCTTCAGGTCGCTGGAGCCTTTTGCATAACTGTAGGTATCCGGAAAAAAGCGGCCCTCGGCCGGCAGTCCAGCGCGCCCCAGCCGCTCCATGATGGCCTCATCGCTCAAGGCTGCGGTGTCGGCGGCCAACTGGGGCGCCTGCGCCAGCGCCTGGCGGACCTGGCGAAAAGTCCATCCTTCGACAAGGGTCACGGTACGCAGGGATTCTTCGCCCCGCACCAGCTTGCGCAACAGGCTGCGCGGCGTCGTGCCGGTTTCGATTTCGTAGCTTCCGGCCTTGATCTGTCGGTCCTGGCCAGACAACCGGAACCATGCATAGAGCCACTCGGCCCGCACCTGCACACCCGACTGTGCCACCGCGTCGGCCACTGCGCGCGCGGATGTCCCCGGCTCGATCGAGAGGTCCACGGCAGGCGCGCTCAGTGACAGCGGCTGGTCCAGCCACCAATAACATGCGCCGACCAGGCTGACCAGGCCGGCCAGCGCAAGCAGCAGCGCCGCCAACGCGCGCCGCACAACCTTACTGCCTTCCTGTCATCATCGCTTGATGATAATGGAGAGCATGACCAGCGCATTTCAGGGCATTTCTCCGTTGCCACATCTCGGGGTGATCCGTGTCGAGGGCCAGGATGCCGCCAGCTTCCTGCATGGCCAGCTGACCCAGGACTTCTCGCTGCTCGGCCTGTCAGAGGCCCGTTTGAGCGCGCTGTGCTCGCCCAAGGGGCGTGTACTGGCCACTTTCATCGGCTTCAAGCGCTCGCATGTCGACATCCTTCTGGTCTGCAGGCGCGACATCCTGGCCGCGATGGTTAAACGCCTGTCGATGTTTGTGCTGCGGGCCAAGGCCCGGATCACCGACGCGAGCGACGCCTTCGTGGTGCGCGGCCTGATGGGCCAGGCCGCGCTGTCGGTGGCCGGCGCTGCGGGTCGGCCCTGGAGCCGTGTCGACGTGGCAGGTGCCAGTGTGGTTTTCCTGTATCCCGCCGATGGCATGCCCTGTGCCCTCTGGGTCGCCCCGGCGGAAACCCCCGCGCCCGATGCGGAGCCGGCATCGGCCGAGGTCTGGCAGCTGGCAGAAGTCCGGTCCGGTGTGGCCTGGGTGGGCGCGGCGACAACCGATGCTTTCGTACCCCAGATGCTCAACTACGAGTCCATCGGCGGCGTCAACTTCAAGAAGGGCTGTTATCCCGGCCAGGAGGTCGTGGCCCGGAGCCAGTTCCGCGGTACCTTGAAGCGCCGGGCCGTGCTGGCGCGTGCCGGGCATTCCCTCGCGCCGGGCGACGAGCTGTTCCTGGCCTCCGAGCCCGATCAGCCTGCCGCCACTGTCGTGCAGTCGGCCCCCGGGCCGCAGGGCGGGTCAGAGGCCATCCTGTCAGGGCAGATCAGCGCATTCGCGGGCGGCAGCCTGCACCTGGGCTCCGCCAATGGCCCCGCCGTCGAACTGCGGCCGGCACCCTACCCTTTGCTGGAAGATATCTAGCGCCTCTCAGCGCTGGCCGGGGACGCGTGCCATGTCGATGTGGGCAATGCCTGCCTCCTCCAGCGGCTCACCCACCGCCAGGAAACCCAGGCGGGAATAGAAGCCCTCGGTGCTGCATGGTGACCGCAGCACCACCTGGGTATCCCCGCGTTCCTGCGCCAGCTGCAGCAGCGCCTGCACCATGGTGCGGCCGATACCCGTGGAGCGCATCAGGGGGGTGACCGCAACCCGCGACAGCCTTGCCACGCCGGGGCCTTCGTGCGTGAGCCGGGCGGTGGCCAGGGGCGTCCCCATGCGGTTGAACACCAGTGCGTGCACGGCGTGGGTGTCCGCCGCATCCTGGTGCATGTCCGCCGCGATGCGGAACTCCTCCATGAACACCGAGCGGCGCAATCCGCTGGCGGCTTGCCCCAGCTCCGACCAGGCCCCGACCTGCACTTCGCAGGTCGGCAACCCAGCCTCGTAGGCCGTGAACAGGTCGCGCAGCAGGGGAGGCACCGGCCGGGAAGTCTGGCTCGCCGGGTCCGCGAAAACGTAGACCATCTCCACCGTGATGAGCAGGTCCTCGCCGCGAAAGATGGCTCCCTGAAACACCATGGAAGAATTGCCGATGCGCTGGCACTTGAGGCCGATGTCCAGCAGGTCTTCCAGCCGGGCCGAGCCGTGGTATTCCACGGTGGCCTTCTTCACGAAGAGGTCGCCGCCCATGGTCTGGGGAATTGCCTCGTACGGGATTGCCAGCTCCCGCCAGTACTCGGTGAAGGCGGTGTCGATGTACATGAGGTAATGCGGATTGAAGACGATGCGTTGCAGGTCCACCTCGGCCCAGCGCACGCGCAGACGGTGGATCAGCCGGAAGTCTTGTCGGACGGGCAGGCTCATGGGGGTGTGGCTTCTTGCTACAGTGCGGGACCCGATCCTAAACCGGAAATCCGCATGGCCTACATCTACTACGTGACCCACATCCAGTTCGAGCATGGCGCGATCCGGCTGCTGCGCCAGGAGTGCGAGCGCATCGGCATCACCCGTCCTCTGATCGTCACCGACCCCGGAGTGAAGGCGGCCGGCATCCTGCAGCGGGCGATCGATGCCCTGCCCGGCATGCCGCTGGCCGTGTTCGACCAGACGCCGTCCAACCCCACCGAAGCCGCGGTGCGTGCGGCGACGGCGTTGTTCAACTCGCATGGGTGCGACGGGCTCATCGCCGTGGGCGGCGGATCGGCCATCGACTGCGCCAAGGGTGTCGCGATCGCGGCTCGCCATGACGGGCCGCTCAAGACCTATGCCACGATCGAAGGCGGCTCGGCCCTGATCACCGAGCGCGCAGTACCCCTGATTGCCGTGCCTACCACCAGCGGTACCGGCAGCGAGGTGGCGCGCGGGGCCATCCTTATTCTGGACGACCAGCGCAAGCTGGGTTTCCATTCCTGGCATCTGGTTCCGAAGGCCGCGATCTGCGACCCCGAACTCACACTCGGCCTGCCACCGCGCCTGACGGCGGCCACCGGCATGGACGCGATCGCCCATTGCATGGAGACCTTCATGTCCGCGGCCTTCAACCCTCCTGCCGATGGCATCGCGCTGGATGGTCTGGAGCGTGCCTGGCTCCACATCGAGCGGGCGACCGTGAACGGCAGCGACCGCGAGGCGCGCCTGCATCTCATGAGCGCCTCGATGCAGGGAGCCATGGCCTTCCAGAAGGGTCTCGGATGTGTCCATTCGCTGAGCCACAGCCTGGGCGGGGTGGATCCACGGCTGCACCACGGCACGCTCAATGCCCTCTTCCTGCCTGCCGTCGTGGCGTTCAATGCCTCGGCGGACTCGGTACGGCAGGAGCGCCGCCTGGAGCGCATGGCGCGGGCCATGGGCCTGGCCAGTGCGTCCGACATCGGAGCGGCCATTGCCGACATGAATGCACGGCTCGGCCTGCCCACGGGACTGGCGGCCGTGGGCGTGCTGCCAGCCCAGTTCGACCGTGTCATCGTGGGTGCGCTGGCAGACCATTGCCACAAGACCAACCCGCGTATGGCCAGCGCCGACGACTACCGCGGCATGCTCGAACGATCGATGTGACGCGCCAAGGGTTGGCGCGCGTTCAGCGCACCCGCCAGTTGGCGCGCGCCTGACCCGCCTCCACCAGTTCCGCATTCAGGCGGTCGTTGGCTGCGATTTTCGCCATGGCCTGTTCCCGGCTGATGGACCAGGACGCCCTATGGCGCGCCAGCAGCCGCTCCATGGCGGTTTCCAGGCCCACATCCAGGTACCAGCATTCATCCAGCAGGCCGTCCAGGTTCCAGCCGTCGGCCTGATGCAGCAGGTACAGGCCTTCGACCAGCACCACGCGGATGTCCGGCCCGACCTGGATGGCGCCCTCTACCGGGTCGCCGACGCCATGCTCGAAGCCGGGCCAGGGAACCGTCTGCCAGGGCGAAGTCCGGGTGGCCTGACGCAATTGCCGCAGGCGCGCGGCGAGCCCGACCGGGTCGAAAGTCCAGGGTGCGCCACGCCGTCGAAGCGCCAGCGCGGGGTCGGGGAAGGCCGCCAGGGTGGCGCGGCTCAGGTGGAACCCGTCCATGCCCAGCGTCTGCATGAGCGGTGTGCCAGCCCGGTCGTTGACCTCCTGCGCGATGCGCCGGCCCAGGGTGGACTTGCCTGCGCCGGGCAGGCCGGCAAGGCCCAGCACCAGGCGCGGCTGGGGCCGCGTGGCCAGCAGCGCCATGACATGGCCCACCGGGTCGGGCAAGGCGGGGCGGTGGCCCGTCACCGGGTGGGGGTCCCGGCGGTGTGGCGCTCCGGCATGCGCGCGCCGATGTGGGGCTGCTTGCGTTCGCGTGCCAGGGCCACCTGGCGCTGGCGTTCCGCGAAGCCGCGTTTGCGGGCCTCGGTGAGGCCGTCATGGCAGTGCGGGCAACTGATGCCCTCCTCGTACATGTCGGAGGCTTTCTCCCTGTCGCCGATCGGGTGGCGGCAGGAGCGGCAGAGGTCCAGTTCGCCTTCGCGCAGGCCATGGCCCACCGAGACCCGCTCGTCAAACACAAAGCACTCACCCTGCCACAGGCTCTGTTCGGGCGGGACGGTTTCGAGGTACTTCAGGATGCCGCCTTGCAGGTGGTAGACCTCCTCGAAACCCTGCGAGCGCAGGTAGGCGGTCGACTTTTCGCAGCGGATGCCGCCCGTGCAGAACATCGCAACCCTGGGCTTCCTGCCGTTTGCGGGCGCCAGGGCCATGCCGGGTGCCGACTGTGCCTGGACCCAGGCCGGGAGCTCCGAGAAACTGCGGGTACCGGGATCCAGGGCGCCGCGGAATGTACCGATCGCCACCTCGTAGTCGTTGCGGGTGTCGACCAGCACCACGTCCGGTTCGGAGATCAGGGCGTTCCAGTCCTGCGGCGTGACGTACTGTCCGACCGTGCGCGTCGGATCCAGGCCCGGCACATGCATCGTGACGATCTCCGCCTTAAGGCGCACTTTCATGCGATGGAACGGTGCCTCGCTGGCCCAGGCCTCCTTGTGCTCGAGGTCGGACAGGCGCGGATCGGAGCGCAGCCATTGCAATACTGCGTGAACGTCTGGCGGCATGCCGGCAATGGTTCCGTTGATGCCCTCGCGTGCCAGCAGCAGAGTGCCCTTGATCCGGTGCGCCTCGCATACGGCCAGCAGGCGGGGCTGGATCCGGGCGTAGTCCGGCAGATCCACGAACTTGTACAGGGCGGCGGTCAGGTATCTGGACATGGCGGCGGGTCGGATGGGTGGCAAGGAATGGTCGGTGATTGTCGCCGCCCGCGCACCGCACGGGCACTGCCAGACGGATGGCTACAAGGGATGCACCAGGGCCATGTCGGGCCGTTCGAGCCAGGCGGCGAACTCCTGCGCCAGTTGCTCGCTGGCCGCCACGGCGGCTGTCCATACCCGCATGCGGGCGCCCAGGTCCTGCCCGTAGCGGGCGAAATCCTGGCGGTCCGGCAGTTTCGCATTCGGCAGGCTGCGGACCCACTGCGGATCGGGCGACAGCACCACCATGGTGTCCAGGAAGCTGCTCGCCTTGTGTCGCCAGCGCAGGCCCTTGTCAAGCCAGCCCGGCACCACGGCGCGCTGGAAATGCGGGTACAGCACCAGCCCGGGCGCGGCATGGGCCGCATAGTTCAGATGCAGGTGGTAGTCGGTGATGCCGCCATCCCAGTAGGCGCCCCGCGGCGCCCCTTCGATGTGCTGCACGGCCTTCAGCACGAACGGGATCGAGCAACTGGCCTGCAAGGCATCGTGGAAATTGGCGGTGCTCAGCGCTACCTGGCGTGTCCGGTAGTCGTTGGCCACGAAGGGCAGCCCGGCGCCGGCGCTGGAGAAAACCACCCGCTCCAGCCATGCCCCCATGGCCCGCCGGTGCACGGCGTTGGTGATGAAGGCGCCCAGGTAGCCCAAAGGTGTTCGCAGGGCGTGCTCGCGTGCCAGCAGATGGCGTCCGCGCGCCGTGACCACATGCAGCCGATAGCGCGGGTGCTTCAGGACCTCCTGCATGCGGGCGCCATAGAACATGCGCAGGTTCGCGCCAAACAGCGCGCTGACCGCATCCGGGGTCGGCCGTTTCTGCCCGGGGGCCAGTTCATAGTGCTGGGCAATGTAGTCGCGCTCCAGCCTGCGGAAGGCCTCGACCGGCCCGTCCAGGCAGGCAGTCGCCATGCGCCATGCGCCGATCGACGCGCCGACCAGATCGATGGGCTGCCGGCTTTGCGCCAGCCACTGGCCAAACAGGAACCGGTCCAGCGGGCCGAGGATCAGGCCCTTGGGACCTCCTGCCGCACCAGGAATGGCACGCACGTGACCAGGCTGCAGGCCCTCACGTGCCAGCACGGCCATGGCCCGTGGGCCGGCATGGATGCACAAGGCGCGCATGCCGTTTCAGTCACCTGACGCCGGTGCGGGATTCATCGGCTGCGGGGACTGGTCCAGTCGATCGGGTCCTGCTGCAGGACCATGTCGATGTCCAGCAACAGGACATCACCGACGGCGCCGGGAAACGACACCGCCATTTCGCGCTGGTTCAGGCTGGCGTCCTTGCAGCGTCCGCGCCAGGCGGCCAGATGCAGCACGCCGGCCAAGGGCTCGTAGGCATGCTCCAGGAAGGGGGTGTCCTGACAGGCCAGCGCCTCGACGATCGGCTCGGGAAACAGCCACTGGCGTGCCAGCCCTGCGGCGACCTCGGCGTAATTGAAGCCGAAGGCCTTGCGCTCGGCCTTGGCCCGGCGCGCATCGAGTGCCGGGATCTCGCCGTCCAGCCGGGCCATCTCCGCGGGCATCACCAGGCGCATGACCAGTTCGCCCACGTAGTGGATCAGGCCCGCAGTGAACGCCGCCTGCTGGTTCTGCCGGACCACGCCAGCCAGAGAACGCGACACCTTGGCCACATCAAGGCTGTAGCTCCAGTACTGCTGCATGTTGATGCCCACGACGGCCCTGAGCGAGGCCTTGGTGGCGGACGCATGGGCCATGGTGCGGACGTGGTTCAGCCCCACGATCGCCAGACATTCCGGCACGCTGTGGATGCGCCGGGACATCCTGAAGTAGCCGGAATTCGACAACTGCAGCAGCCGTACCGTCAACGCCGGATCCTGGCTGATCAGATGGGTCACCCTTTTGAGGTCGGTCTCCTCCCGCTCCAGTTCGCTGAGCAGCAGCGCGACCACCCGGGGAATGCTGGGCAGGACAAACTGCGAGGCCAGCACGGCACTCAGTTGCATGTGACGCAGACTCCTATTGGAAACCAACCACCCTGCGGATTATCGGGCCGGCGGCAACTGGCACCGTCGGCGAATCATCGCCCCAGCTTCGCAAAGGCGCTGGCCATTGCAGTCGACGCCGCCGGCCCGGCCGGCGTCCGGGCGCGTTGCGCCGCCGCGGCCGCAGCCGGATCCCGCCGGCCGGCGCCGGCCGGCGTGCCGGGTTGCGTCGGAGCGTCCAGACGCATGCTCAGCGCGATGCGCTTGCGCGCAAGGTCCAGCCCGACCACCCGTACCGTCACGATCGCGCCAATCTTGACGATCTCGCGCGCGTCCTTGACGAACTTGTGGCTGAGCTGGCTCACATGGATCAGACCGTCCTGGTGCACGCCCAGATCGACGAACGCGCCAAAGGCCGCCACATTGCTGATCGTGCCCTCCATGACCATGCCCACCTGCAGGTCGGCGATGTCCTGCACCCCGTCATGCAGGCGGGCCGCCTTGAACGCCGGGCGCGGGTCCCGGCCGGGCTTGCGGAGCTCTGTCAGGATGTCGCGCACCGTGATCACCCCGAACTGCGCGTTGGCGAACAGTTCGGGCTGCAGTGTCTGGAGCATCTCGGCACGCCCCATCAGCTGGTGAACCGAGACACCCGTGCGGCCCAGGATGGATTCCACCACCGGATAGGCTTCGGGGTGCACACCGGTCATATCGAGCGGGTTGTCGCCATCGCGGATGCGCAGGAAGCCGGCGCTCTGTTCGAAGGCCTTCGGCCCCAGGCCGGTGACCTCCAGCAACTGGCGCCGGTTGCGAAAACCGCCGTGGGCATCCCGCCATCGCACCACAGCCGCCGCGACGCTGGCCGACATGCCCGACACCCGGCACAACAAGGGCTTGCTGGCCGTGTTGAGGTCCACCCCCACGGCATTCACGCAGTCCTCCACGACAGCGTCCAGCGTGCGCGCCAGCTCGGTCTGGTTCACGTCATGCTGGTACTGCCCGACGCCGATGGACTTCGGATCGATCTTGACCAGTTCGGCCAGCGGGTCCTGCAGACGGCGGGCAATGCTGGCCGCGCCGCGCAGGCTGACATCGACATCCGGCATTTCCTCCGAAGCGAACGCACTCGCCGAATAGACCGAGGCGCCCGCCTCGCTGACCACCACCCGCTCCAGAGGCCTGCCGGCGGTGGCCGCAGGGCTGCCCGCGCGGGCAGCGCTTACACGGCGCATCAGATCGGCGGCGAGTTTGTCGGTTTCTCGGCTGGCCGTGCCATTGCCGATCGCGATCAGGTCCACGGCATGGCGGTGGCACAGCTGTTCGAGCACGTGCAGGGCGCCTTCCCAGTCCCGGCGCGGCTCATGCGGATACACCGTGGCGGTGTCGACCAGCTTGCCGGTGGCATCCACGACGGCCACCTTGACGCCGGTGCGGATCCCGGGGTCCAGCCCCATCACCACCCGGGGTCCGGCCGGCGCCGCCAGCAGCAGGTCGCGCACATTGTTCGCAAACACCCCGATCGCGACGTCGTGCGCGCTGTCGCGCAGACGCGCGAACAGATCGCGCTCGGTGGACAGGCTGAGCTTCACGCGCCAGGTCCAGGCCACGCATTTCAGCAGGAAGTCGTCCGCGGGGCGGCCCTTGTGTTGCCATCCCACGTGTTGGCCGATACGCAGCTCGGCCGGGCCAGGGCCGGGCCTGGTGCCGCTGGCCGGCGCCGCAGGCGCATCGGCCAGGGCCAGCTGCAGATCCAGGATCTCCAATGCCCGGCCGCGCAACACGGCCAGCGCTCGGTGGGACGGCACTTGCCGGATCGGCTCGGAGTAGTCGAAATAGTCGCGGAACTTGCCGACCTCCGGCTGGGCCTCATCGCGGCCCGAGCGCAGCCTACTCACCAGCAGCCCTTCCGACCACAACCACTCCCGCAATTGCTGGACCAGTGCCGGCTGGTCTGCCCAGCGCTCGCTGAGAATGTCCCGCACGCCGTCGAGGACGAGTTGCGGGGTCGAGAAGTCGGGGCGCCTGTCGCCCTCCGGGCTGGCGTCCTGGGGAGGAAGCACATAGGACGTGGCCGCATCGAGCGGGACGAGGGTCGGCTCGGCGAGCAAGCGCTCGGCCAGTGGTTCCAGACCGGCTTCCCGGGCCATTTCACCTTTGGTGCGCCGCTTGAGCTTGAAAGGCAGGTAGAGGTCTTCAAGCTCCTGCTTGGTGACGGCGGCATTGAAGGCCGCGCGGGCGGAATCTGTCAGTTTGCCCTGCTCCTCGACCGCGCGCAGGATGGACAGCCGGCGCTCGTCGAGTTCCCGCAGATAGACCAGGCGGGTTTCGAGCGCGCGCAGTGCGATGTCGTCCAGGCCTCCCGTCGCCTCTTTGCGGTACCGGGCAATGAACGGGACGGTGGCGCCGCCGTCGAGCAGGTCGACGGCGGCCTGCACCTGCTGCTCGCGCACGGCGAGTTCGGCAGCGATGCGCGCAATGGTGGTGGGCATGGATGGGAAATGTCTCCGGGTCTCGAGGTCCGGCCGGGGCCGGCCACCGCAGGCAGCGGTGGAGACATCGAGTTTGCCACAGCCTCACGTACCAGGGTGCGTACCAGGCGCACGGCCTGCGCCCGCCTCGAAGCACGTTCTCCCGGTGGGGCTTGTAAGGCGAATTCCGACACGCGATATAGCCAAAAGGCGACTACGCAAGACCGGCAGCGGCTTATACATTCTGTCCCGGTGGCAACCATGCCCATTTGACCCCAAGGACATACCGCGAAGGACCCCATCGTGAGCCTCATGCAAGCCGCAGCGCAATCCAGCAATCGCATCCATGTACCCTCTCCGCCGAGCGCCGCAGGAGCCGAGCCTCAGGCCACCGTGAAGGAAGAGCGTCTGGCCTTCACGGTCCGTGTGGTGCGCAACCCGGCCGATCTGGAAAAGGCCGTCAGCATCCGCCATGCTGCCTACGCCCGCCACATGCCCGAGTTCGCAGAAAAGCTGCGTCAGCCAGAAGCCATGGATTCCGACCCTGGTGTGGTGGTGCTGCTGGCCGAGTCCAAGCTCGATGGCGCACCACTGGGCACACTGCGGATCCAGAGCAATGCCCACATGCCGCTGAAAGTCGAGCAGTCGGTCACCCTGCCGCGCTGGCTGCGGGACCGCCCGCTGGCCGAGGTCAGCCGCCTGGGCATCGTGGGTGGTACCACCGGTCGCCTGGTAAAGACCGTGCTCCTGAAGGCGGCATTCCAGTACTGCGAACAGGACGGTATCGAATGGGCGATCGTGGCCGCGCGAGCGCCCCTGGACCGCCAGTACGACCAATTGCTGTTCGAGGACCTGTTTCCCGAGCAGGGTTTCATCCCGATGCGCCATGGGAACAACATTCCGCACCGGGTGATGGGCTTTGAGATCAACACCGGCCACCAGCGCTGGAAAGACGCCAACCATCCCCTGTTGAACTTCTTCAGTCACACCCACCACCCCGATATCGACGTTCGCCCATTGCGGGATGCCCAGTGGGAGGGGCTTTTTCCAGCAGCGTCGGCGCCTTCGATGGGCAGTCTGTTCGGCCGCGGCCCTGTCTGATTTTTGCGACACATGGGGCGCCTGCTGGCCCCTGAAGCCCGCAAAACCCGGGCGGCCCGTTGACTAATCCGGTTGCCTGCGTAAACTGCGCCCACGCCGGTTGTTCCCCGGCGCCGATCAAGGACGCATGCCAGAGCGGACAACGAGATCCATCAATACGCCCGCCTGGCGGGTTCGCGCCGCACTCGAAGGAGTGCTGTGGGCGCTTTCCATCTATTTCGTTCCGCTGCTGATCGCGCTGATCTCGGTCGCTGCACTGCTGATGTGGGACGACCAATACGCCGCCGGAACTGGCCGCCCCCTCGAACTGAGGGTACACGTGTCACCTGACCTAGAACTGGCGCCGGCGGCGGCATTGCCGCTGGTGTTGGCGGCGCGCCCCACCCTCCATTTCGACACCCGCCGTTCCGAGCGTCCTGTCTGGTTTTCATTCAATGCCCAGAGCCCGGTTGACGGCCCGGGCATCGTGGAATTTCCGTCCCGGCATGCGGTGCACATGGCCTGCTGGGACAGCGCTTCACTGCAAAGTCTTGGCGATTCGTCCCGCAGTGCGGTCCGCGGCCAGCTCGCACCGGTCAAGGCCGGATTCGCGATGCAGATGGACCGGCCAGGAATGCAGGTGTTGTGCCGTGCGTCGTTCGTCGGCCCGGGCCGGCTGACTGCGCTGGCGTGGCCGGCGGCCGATCTGCAGCGCTCGGTGCATGAGTTCCATCGCAAATCGGGACTGCTCGATGGTGGCCTGATCGTGCTGGCGGTGTTCGTGCTGATGACCGCGTTGATCAACCGCCAGGTCCTGTATGTGCTGTTCGCGGCATGGCTGGTGGTGACGCTGCGCATGGGCGCCATCTCCGCCGGCTGGGACATCCAGTGGCTGGGCCACATGGTGCCAGCCGAGTGGCTGATTCCGGCGCGCTCGGTGACGGTAGCCGTCTACGCGCTGCTCACGTTGACCCTGTACCGGACCTTGTTCCAGGAAGAACTGGCCAAGACACGGTATGCCGAGGCCTTGCGTGTCACCCAATGGCTCTGCCTGCCTTTCCTGCTGGTGTCCTTCTTTCTCAGCTACCGCTACTGGCAGCCGATCATGTGGGCCGTCACCGGCATGGGGCTGCTTCTGATGGCTGCCAGCCTGGGCAATATCCTTTTTCGCACCCATTCCCGGGTGGCCATCTGGTACGGGCTGTCACTGGGTGTGACCTTCCTGTCCGGGCTGTCGGAGATCTTCGCGGCAGCCTCGGGGATCCAGGCGGTGGCCGGTGCGGCCAATTTTGTCACCGTGGCGCTGTCCTCGTCCCTGCTCGCCGCGCTCGCCATCGCCGAGCAGATGCGCCAGGAGCACGTGCAGCGCCTGCGAGTACAGGCCGAGCTCGAGCACAACTTCAATGCGATGCCGATCGGCCTGTTCACCCTGGATCCGCAAGGACGTTTCGTGAGCGCCAACCCCGCCCTGCTGGAGATGCTCGGTCCGCGTGTCCTGCAGCCGAGCGGGAACCTGTGGCAGCTGTATTTCGACCAGGGTGCCTGGACGCAGCTGCACCATTTCGTGTATGCGCAGGTCGGCGGCGAGCTGGAGATCCGGGGCAAGCGTCCGCGCGACGGCGTCGAGCAGCGGCGTTACCTGGTCAAGGCCACATTGGCCAACGGCAAGATCGAGGGCTCCTTGCAGGATGTCACCGAGAAGTCGTGTGCGACGGAGGAGCTCAACTTCCTGGCCAACAACGACCCCCTGACCAAGGTGTTGAACCGCCGGGGTGTCGAGAAGATCTACCAGGAGGCCTCCACCAAGGCCTTTCAGGGCAAACCGCTGGCCCTGGCCTATCTCGATCTCGACCGGTTCAAGCTGATCAATGACCTGTACGGCCACAATGCCGGTGACGAGGTGCTGCAGCAGGTGTGCAAGCGGCTCAACGATGTCGTGTCCGGTGCCATCCGCGTCGGGCGTGTCGGCGGCGACGAGTTCGTCATCGTCATGCCGGACACCAAGATTCCTCTGGCCACGATGGTGTGTCAGGGCATCGTGCGCAGCATCGGCGGCACGCCGTTCAAGGTGGGTGAAAAGGCTTTCCATGTGCGGGGGTCGGTGGGCCTGATCGAGGTCGCGCCCGGCACCCAGATCAAGGACGCACTGTCCACGGCGGACCGTGCCTGCCGCGAGGCCAAGCGGGGCCATGTCGACAACCTGGTGGTCTACGACCACACGGCGGCGGCCTTCAAGGAGCACGAGGCCGAGTTGCAGCTGGTGGAGCAGTTGTCCACCGAGTTCGCGACCCAGGGCCTGTTCCTCGTGATGCAGCCCATCATGTCCCTCAAGGCGCCCCACAACTCCCTCAACTTCGAGGTGCTGCTGCGCATGAAGGACACCGAGGGCAAGATGGTGCCCACCGACCGGCTCATTTCGGCGGCGGAAAACAGTGGCCATATGGGCCTCATCGACCGCTGGGTGTTGTCCACCACCCTGTCCTGGCTCAATGTCCACCAGCGCCGCCTGTCCAACACCCGTTTTGTCTGCATGAACCTCAGCGGAGCGTCGCTGAACGACGAGAAGTTCATGCAGGACGTGTTTGCGATGCTGGGCGCGAACGTCGACATCGCGCGCCACCTGTGCATCGAGATCACCGAGAGCGTGGCGCTGCACGACCTCAACAACACCCGCATGTTCATCGACAAGGTGAGGGCCTATGGCGCCAAGGTCGCGCTGGATGATTTCGGCGCCGGGTACACATCCTTCTCCTACCTCAAGGAGCTGCCGGCGGACCTGCTCAAGATCGACGGCAGTTTCATCGTGAACATGAACAACCACCCGGCCAATGTCGCCATCGTGGAGGCCATCGTCAACCTGGCCGGCAACCTGGGCATGCAGACGATCGCCGAGTGGGCGGAGGACACCGCCACGGTGCAGACGCTGGCCGAGATCGGTGTGGACTATGTGCAGGGCTATGTGGTGGCAAGGCCCCAGGCGCCCGAAGCGCTGCTGGGTGCAGAGTCATCCGCAAGCTTCATCCGCGACGAGCAGCTGCTGCGCTTCAGCCATGTGCTGGGCAAGACAGAGGACATCCGCGAGCAGGTGGATCTGTTCGATCAGCCGACGCCCCGCCAGGTGCATTGAGCCGCACTTCGTCGGCGGTGGGCCGACACGCCCGGCAGCTCATGGCGCCCCGCGCAGGGCGCTGCGCAATTGCTGCCCCAGCTCGGGCTTGTCCGCGAACGGATCGGTGGGGTTGCGTGCCATCAGGATATCCTCCATCCGGGTCTGCACCGAGCGGATAGCCTTCGGGTGGCTGTAGATGTAGAACTGCCGCGCCGCCACCGCATCGAACACCTTCTGGGCCACGTCCGCCGCGCTGACCTTGCCCGCTGTCACAGCCTTCTCGCTCATGGCCTGGCCGATCAACTGGCTGCGGGTCGGTGGAACGGCGTCCTGCGCGAGTTCCGCAGGCCGGTTGCGCGCACTCAGGTGGATCCCGGTCGGCACGAAGAACGGGCACAACACACTGGCCGAGACCTGGTCGCCGACCAGCGCCAGATCCTGGTAGAGCGTCTCGCTCAGGCTCACGACAGCATGCTTGCTGACGTTGTACACGCCCATGTTGGGCGGGTTGAGCAGGCCGGCCATGCTCGCCGTGTTCACGATGTGCCCACGATAGCCGGCATCGTCCCGGGCGGCTGCCAGCATCATCGGCGTGAAGACCCGCACGCCGTGGACCACGCCCATCAGGTTGACCCCCAGCACCCATTCCCAGTCCCGGGTGCCGGTTTCCCAGATCAGCCCTCCGGCGCCCACTCCGGCATTGTTGAAGACCAGGTGCGGGGCGCCGAACCGCGCCAGCACCTCGGCGCCCAGCAACTCCATGTCGGCCGACCGGGAGACATCCACCCGCCGGGCCAGCACGGCGGCCCCGGCGGTCTGCATTTCGGATGCAGCCCGGTCCAGGGCGTCCTGTTGCACATCCACCAGGACCAGGTTCATGCCCAGCCGGGCCCCGATACGGGCGCATTCCAGTCCGAAACCGGAGCCTGCGCCTGTCAACACGGCGGTCTTGTTCTTGAAATCCTGCATGGTGTCTGTCCTTTATCAGGTGGGGGTCACGTTGGGTTCCATACCATTTCGAGGTGGTCGATCCCGTCCTCGACATACGGCAGCCCGACATCGACGAAGCCGTGGCCCTCGTAGAATCTTTTCAGATGGGCCTGTGCGCCGATCCGGATCGGCTGGCGGCCCCAGTGCAGACGCACCACCTGGAGCGCCTCGTCGATCAGGAGGTGGCCCCAGCCGGCCCCCCGGGCCGAGCCACGTGTCACCACCCGCCCGATGCTGGCCTCTGCAAAGCTCACCCCGGCCGGGAAACAGCGCGCATAGGCCACCAGTTCGGCCCCGTGCCACCCCAGGAGGTGCAGCGCCTGCGGATCCAGACCATCGACATCCTGAAAAACGCAGGATTGCTCCACCACGAACACCTCAGCGCGCAGGCGCAGCAATTCGTACAGTGCGCGCGGCGCGAGCGCGTCGAAACCGGCCAGTTGCCATTGCGGGCCGGCACCGGCGGCCACGGGTGCGGGAGCCGGCGGCGGGACAGTGCGCGTCATGTCGGCCGCGCCCGTGACAGGATGGCATCGACATCCGCGCCTGGCCCGAGGGTTCCGAAGACCTGGCCCCAGTCACCGCCCAGACGCGAGTCGCAAAAGGAGTCGGCCACAGCGCCCGGAGCCGATCGGCACAGCAGCGCGGCCTGCATCGCCAGCGCGATATCCTGGGACAGGCGGCGCGCATCCGGCTCGGTGGACATGGCATCGATACGGTGCGGCAGCGCATCGAGCAGCCGGTCCAGGGCCCGATGCATGCCCCCAGCCAGCGCGAGTTCTGCCAGCAGCACCTCGCGCGTGTCGCCCTTGCGCAGCGCGCGCAACAGGTCGATCGCCATGATGTTGCCCGCGCCCTCCCAGATCGAGTTCAGGGGCATTTCACGGTAGATGCGTGCCATCGTCCCCTGGCCGCCCTCCTCCACATACCCGTTGCCGCCGAGGCATTCCATCGCCTCCTGGGCGAAATTACTCCCACGCTTGCAGATCCAGAATTTCGAGACCGGCGTCAGCACCCGCGCCAGCAGGCGCTCCCGGGGGTCGTTCGCACGGTCAAACGAGCGCGCCAGCCGCATGGCCAGTGCACAGGCGGCCTCGCTCTCGAGTGCCAGATCGGCCAGGACATTGCGCATCAGCGCATGGCTGTCCAGCGTCTTGCCAAAGGCCTGCCGCTGCGCCGCGTGGTGCAGTGCGATCGACAGTGCCTGGCGCATCAGGCCGCTGGTACCCAGCGCGCAGTCCAGACGCGTGAGGGTGCCCATCTCGAGGATCTGCGACACGCCGCGGCCTTCTTCACCCACCAGCCAGGCGCAGGCTTCGTCGAACTCGACCTCGGAACTGGCATTGGCCTGGTTGCCCAGCTTGTCCTTCAGGCGCTGCAGGTGCAGCGCATTGAGACTGCCGTCGGGCAACACCCGTGGCAGGAACAGGCACGACAGGCCGGCGCCGGTCTGCGCCAGGATCAGGAAGGCATCACACATCGGCGCCGACATGAACCATTTGTGGCCGGTCACGCGGTACCGCGCACCCCAGGCATCCTCGCCATCCGGTTCGGCCCGGGTCGTGTTGGCGCGTACATCCGAGCCACCCTGCTTCTCGGTCATGCCCATGCCCATGGTCAGGCCCGTCTTCTGCTGCCAATGGATCAGGCGCTGGTCGTAGGCGCGGCCGGTCAGGCCAGGCGCCCAGTCGCGCCAGACCTGCGGATTGCCGCGCAGCGCCGGTGTCACCGCATAGGTCATCGAGACCGGACACAGGATCGAGGGTTCCAGCTCGGTGAACAGCATGAATCCGGCAGCACGGGCGATGTGGGATCCGTCGCCAGGCTGACCGCGCCACGGGGTGCCATGCAGCCCTGCGCCGACGGCGGCCGCCATCAGCGCGTGGTAACTCGGGTGAAACTCGACGGCGTCGCTGCGCCGCCCGTGGCGGTCATGGGTTTGCAGCCGGGGCGGACACTGGTTTGCCAGACGGGCGTGGTGCTGCATCTGCGCACTGCCCAGTTGCCGGCCCAGCGTGTCCAGTGCGGTGGTGTCCAGTTGTGGCGCATGCAGCGCCAGGGCGGCGCGCAGGGCCTGGTTGCCGGCAAACAGGTTGTAGTCCACCAGCGGCAAGGGCTGGTTGGTCACGGCATGCGTGCGGGATCCGGCAACCATGGCGCAAACCGGCTGGAAGGCTCAGATCAGCCGGACCAGCTGCTTGCCAAAATTGCGACCCTTCAACAGGCCCAGAAACGCCTCGGGCGCGGCCGCCAGGCCCTGGGCTACCGATTCGCGCGGCCGCAGCTTGCCGTCGGCCACCAGCGAGGCCAGCTCCTTCAGGGCCGCCGGCCAGTCCTCCATGTGCTCGCCGACGATGAAACCCTGGATGCGCAGGCGGCTGATCAGGATCATCTGCGGGTTGGCCATCGGAATCGGTGCGCCGTCATAGCCTGAAATCATGCCGCACACCGCGATCCGTCCGAAGGTGTTCATGCGCGTCAGCACCGCGTCCAGCACCATGCCACCGACGTTCTCGAAATAGCCGTCGATGCCATCCGGGCAGGCCGCCTTGAGCGCCCGCGACAGGGAGGCCGCATCCGCATGCTGCTTGTAGTCGATGCAGGCATCGAAGCCCAGCTCTTCGGTCGCATAACGGCATTTGTCCGGCCCGCCGGCGATGCCGACCGTCCGGCAGCCGCGGGCCCTGGACAGGGCGGCAAAGGCGCTTCCGACCGCACCGGTTGCCGCGCTCACCACCATGGTCTGCCCGGCCTTGGGCTCGCAGATGCGCACCAGGCCATACCAGGCGGTGACACCGGGCATGCCCACGGCGCCCAGGTAGTAGCTCAGGGGCACATGGGTGGTGTCCACCTTGCGCAGTATCCCGTTCTTGGTGTCCACCACGCTGTACTCTTGCCAGCCCCCCATTCCGACCACCTTGTCGCCGACCTTGAAGCGCTCGGAACGGGACTCGAGCACCTCGCCCACCGTGCCGCCACCCATCACCTCGCTCAGCGGTTGCGCCGCGGCATAACTCTTGGAGTCGTTCATGCGTCCGCGCATGTACGGGTCGAGGCTGAGGTAGTGGTGGCGCACCAGCACCTGGCCCTCGCCCAGAGTGGGTGTCTCGCTGCTGACGAGGCGGAAGTTGTCCGCGCTGGCCTCGCCCTTGGGGCGGTTGTCGAGCAGTACCTGATGGTTGATGGGCATGGAAGCTTCCTTGGAGTGTCAGCCGCCGGTGACGATGGAAACGCCGCCGTCGATGGCCAGGCTTTGGCCGGTGATGTGTTTGCCGGCGTCCGATGCGAGCAGCAGCGTGGCGCCCTTGAGGTCCTCACTGTCCCCCAGACGCCCCAGCGGCGCGTGCGAGGCCAGTGCGTCCTCGCCGAACACCTTGAACGCGCCGGCAGACAGCTTGCTGGGAAAGAAGCCGGGGCACAGCGCATTCACGTTGATCCGGTACCTGCCCCATTCGGAAGCCAGTGCGCGGGTGAAGTTCACCACCGCGCCCTTGGAGGTGTTGTAGGCAATCATGGGCATGTCGGGCGGGTTGCCACCCAGGCCCGAAATGGAGGCAATGTTGACGATGCGCCCGCCGCCATGGGGGATCATCCAGTGCTTGGCCACATGCTGGCTCAGGATGAAGTAGCCCCGGATGTTGAGGTTCATCACCTTGTCCCAGGCGGTCACGGGATAGTCCTGCGCCGGCCCGGCCCAGGAGGCGCCGGCATTGTTGACCAGGATGTCGATGCGCCCCATGCGCTCCAGGGTCTGGTCTGCCATGCGCCGCAGGTCTTCCTCGACGGCGCAGTCGGCGGCGATCCAGCGTGCGTCGATGCCGGCAGCCTGCAGGTCGGCCACGGCATTTTCCAGGTCGTCGGCCTTGCGTGAACTCAGCATCACGCGGGCTCCGGCTTCGCCCAGCGCATGGGCCATCTGCAGGCCCAGGCCGCGCGAGCCGCCGGTGACGAGTGCCGTCCTGCCGCGCAGGTCGAAAAGCTGGTGGATGGTGCGGGTCATCGTGGGTGCAATCGGTGGCGTGGGCGCATCGAGCGGCTTTCAGTCTTCCTCGCGCAGGCGCGAGCGCACGTAGATCAGCACCACGCCAACGACCGCCACGATGGCGCCCAGCAGCATGACCCCTGCGCCCGAGCCCTCCTCGGAACGGCCCATGAAGGCGCCGACGATCAGTGTCAGCAGACCGCCATAGATCAGGGTCCAGATCAGGGTTTCCAGCCGCGCCAGCCGCAGGTTCGTGGTGCCGTTGTATTTCTTGAAAAAGGACATCAGAAAGCCTCTTCAGGCAGGTTGGCACAGGTCATGTCGCGTTGTTCGACCACCTGCAGCCAGGCGGCGATCTTGGACAGCTCGTAATGATAGAAGTAATCGGTGGCGCCGAGCCTACCGGTGGTGGACGGCTGCCCCGCCTGCGGGTCGTCGCGCAAGGCCACCAGCGCCACATCCAGCCAGATCCAGGCCAGCACGACATGGCCGAACGCCTGCAGATAGGGAACCGCGTTGGCCAGGGTCTCGGTGGGCTGCTGGCAGGCCCAGGCGTCGTCCGTGGCCTTGCGCAGATGGGCCCAGGCCGCCTGCAGGCGCCCGGCATGGCCGGCAAGCCGCTCGAGGCCGGTGGCGCCAGCCCGGGTCTGCGCCATGCGCTCGCCCAGCAGGTCCAGCGCGCCCGGCATGCGCACCTTGCGCCCGAGCAGGTCCATGCCCTGGATGCCGTGGGTGCCTTCGTGGATCATGTTCAGCCGGTTGTCGCGCCAGTACTGCTCGACCGGAAAGTCCCGGGTGTAGCCGTAACCCCCGTGCACCTGGATCGCCAGCGAGTTGGCCTCCAGGCACCACTCGCTGGGCCAGCTCTTGGCGATCGGCGTGAGCACCTCCAGCAGCAGCCGGGCCTGCGCGGCGGATGCGGGCGTGCCGGTGTGGTCCTCGTCCACCAGGCGGGCGCAGTACAGCTCCAGCGCCAGTGCGCCCTCGCAGTACGACTTCTGCGCCAGCAGCATGCGGCGGATGTCGGCATGTTCGATGATGCGCACCTGCGGCCGCGCGGCGTCCTTGCCTGCCGCGCCGACCGGCCGGCCCTGCGGGCGCACCCGGGCGTAGTCCAGCGAGGCGTAGTAGCCCGCCAGGCCCAGCATCGTGGCGGCGGTGCCCACGCCGATGCGGGCCTCGTTCATCATGTGGAACATGCAGCGCAGGCCCTCATGCGGCTGTCCGACCAGATAACCGATGGCGCCGGCCTGCCCGCGCACCGGGTACCTGCCCTCCCCGAAGTTCAGCAGCGTATTGGTGGTACCGCGCCAGCCCAGCTTGTGGTTCAGCCCGGCCAGGGCCACGTCGTTGCGCTCGCCGGTGAGGCGGCCACCGGTATCCACCAGTTTCTTGGGCACGATGAACAGCGAGATGCCGCGGGTGCCGGGAATCAGCTGGCCATCCGGCCCTGGAATCTTGGCCAGGACCAGATGCACGATGTTCTCGGTGAGCTCATGGTCTCCGGAGGAAATCCACATCTTGTTGCCGGTCAGCCGGTAGCGCGGCCCCAGGGGGTCATCGGCGGCGCCCGGCCCGTCCGGCAGGGCCCGCGTGCTGATGTCCGACAGGCTGGAGCCTGCCTGCGGTTCGCTCAGGCACATCGTGCCGGCCCAGCGCCCCGACAGTTCGTTGGCGGCAAACACCGCCTTCTGGGTGTCGGTGCCATGCACCAGCAGCAGGTTGGCATTGCCCACCGTCAGCATCTGGCTGCCGATGCCGACCGATGCCAGCGAGAAAAATGCGTTGGCGCTGGCGTTGACGGTGTAGGGCAGCTGCATGCCGCCGAGCGCGTAGTCCTGCGCAGCGCCCATCATGCCGCAGGCCACATAGGCGTCGTGTGCATCCTGGGTGGCCTGCGGCAGGATCACCCGCTCGCCATCGAAGCGCGGCTCCTCGGTGTCGACCAGCCGGTTGAAGGGCGCGTACTTCTCGCGTGCAATGCGCTCGCAGGTGTCGAGCACCGCATCGAAGGTCTCGCGGGAATGCTCGGCGAAACGCTCCCGCTGCTGCAGCGACCCGATGTCCAGCCAACGGTACAGCAGGAAGTCCAGGGTGGTGCGCAGGCCCATCGCTCAGAGCACCTCGAACACGCCAGCTGCGCCCATGCCGCCGCCGACGCACATGGTCACGACCACGCGCTTGGCGCCGCGCCGCTTGCCCTCGATCAGCGCATGACCGGTCAGGCGCTGGCCGCTCACGCCATACGGGTGACCGACGGCGATCGCGCCACCGTTCACATTCAGGCGATCGGCCGGGATGCCCAGCTTGTCGCGGCAATACAGCACCTGCACCGCAAAGGCCTCGTTGAGTTCCCACAGGTCGATGTCGCCGATCGACAGGCCCAGGCGCTTGAGCACCTTGGGGATGGCGAACACCGGGCCGATGCCCATCTCGTCAGGCTCGCAACCCGCCACCGCAAAACCGAGGAAACGTCCCAGCGGCTGCAGGCCCTTCTTCTGCGCCAGTGCCTCGTCCATCACAACGACAGCGCCGCCCCCATCGGAGAACTGGCTGGCATTGCCAGCGGCGATCAGCCCCCCTGGCATCGCCGGCCGGATGCCGCTGATGCCTTCCTTGGTGGTGCCCTCGCGGATGCCCTCGTCCTTGCTGACGGTGACCTGCTTCGTTGTCAGTCCCATGACCTTGTCCGCGACACCCATGGTGACGGTGATCGGGGCGATCTCGGCATCGAACAGGCCGGCGGCCAGCGCGGCGGTGGCCTTCTGCTGGCTGGCAGCGCCGTATTCATCCATGGCGTCGCGGCCGATGCCATACCGCTTGGCGACCATCTCGGCCGTCTGCAGCATGTTCCAGTAGATCTCGGGCTTGTTCTTCACCAGCCAGGGGTCGGCCAGCATGTGCTGGTTCATCTCGTTCTGGACGCAGGAGATGCTCTCGACGCCACCGGCCACATAGATGTCGCCCTCGCCGGCGATCACGCGTTGCGCGGCCAGCGCGATGGTCTGCAGGCCGCTGGAGCAGAATCGGTTGACGGTCATGCCCGAGACCGTGACCGGGCAGCCGGCACGCAGTGCGATCTGGCGCGCGATGTTGGCGCCAGTGGCGCCCTCGGGGTTGGCGCAACCCATGACGACGTCGTCCACCTCGCCGGCCTCGATGCCCGCGCGCTTGATCGCGTGCTCGACGGCATGGGCTCCCAGGGTAGCGCCATGGGTCATGTTGAACGAACCCTTCCAGCTCTTGGCGAGCGGTGTGCGGGCGGTGGAGACGATAACGGCAGCAGTCATGGCGGTTGTCCTTCTGGTCGGGGTGGGGTTCTGGGGCTTCTGGAGAATGGGTCAGGGTGCCACCGCGCCCACACTCAGCAGGCGGTGGTAGAAACGGATCAGGTCGGCCAGGTTCTCCAGCGAGAGGCGCTCGTCGGTACCGTGGAAGCGCGACAGGTCTTCCGGGCGGGCGCGGATCGGCGAGAAGCGGAACACATGCTCGCTGATGTCGACAAAGTGGATGGAGTCGGAACCGGCAATGTACAGCCCCGGCGCGACGATGGTGTCCGGGAAGACCTCGCGCACCGTGCGGTTGAGCAGCCGGTAGGCGCTGGAGTCGGTCGAGCTGACCTTGGTCGCCTCGTTCGCCCCCGGCAACGCGAACAGCTCGAAGTTGCTGCTGCCGGTGGCCTGGCTTACCTGGCCGCGCACGCGTTCCGTCACTGCGGCGATGGTGTCGCCGGGCAGCAGCCGGAAATTGATCGTGGCTTCGGCCTGTCCTGGCAACACGTTGTCCTTGTTGCCGGCCTGGGTGATGGTCAGGGCGGTGGTGGTGCGCAGCAGTGCGTTGGTGCTCGGCCCCGCCTCCAGCTGCTTCTGCACGACCGGGCCGAACAGCCAGAGGTTGGACAGCGCCACCCGCAGAAAGCCGTCCATCTCCGGGGCGACGGTGGCGAACATCTCGTCGGCCACCCCGCGGATGGCGGCGGGCAAGCGCTCGTCGTCGATGCGCTTGAGCGCTGCGCTCATCATGCCGATGGCGCTCTGGCCCGGCGGCGGCGGCATCGAGGCATGGCCCGGCTTGCCGCTCAGGCGCAGCACGACGGACAGATACCCTTTCTCGGCCACGCCGACGATGGCTGCCGGCTTGTTCAGTCCGGGCAGGATGCCCTCGGTGATGAGCAGGCCCTCGTCGATCACGAATTCGAGCCGCACACCACGCTCCTTGAGCATTGCCGCGATCCGCTTGGCTCCGCGCAGGCCGCCCACCTCCTCGTCGGCGCCCGCCACCAGGTGGATGGTGCGCCGGGGCCGGAATCCGGAGGCCGCCAGCATCTCCAGCGCTTCCATCTGGGCGATCAGGTTGCCCTTGTTGTCCCAGCTTCCACGGCCCCAGACGAAGCCGTCCTGCACGGCACCGGAGAACGGGGGCAGTTTCCAGTCCTTGTCGGTGCCGGGTGCCACCGGCACCACGTCCTGGTGCGCGAGCATCAGGATCGGCCGGGCCGAGGCGTCGCTGCCGGGCCAGGTATAGAGCAGGCTCAGATCGCCCACCTGTTCGCGCTGCATCACGGCATGCGCCTTCGGATAGCGGCTCTGCAGCAGCGCCTGCAGCTGCAGGAACTGGTCGGTGTTCAGGGCCGGATCGTCCCTGCTGGAGATGGTGCGCAGCCGCACGGCTTCACCCAGACGGCTGGCAGCGCCGTCCTTGTCGACGGCCACCGGCGCCAGCGGCGGCACCTGGAGCTGGCGCGAGCCCTTGCGCCAGGTATTGACGGCCAGCGCAGCCACCAGCACCAGCACCAGGGCCAGCAGACCCAGCAGCAGCCGCTTGAGCATCGCGGGGCTCAGTTGAAGGTCTTGCCTTCAGCCACCAGACGGGTGATCAGCGGCGCCGGCTTCCAGAAGGCGGCGTCGTCGAGCGGATTGGCCGCAAAGCGGTGCATGGCCTGCACCACGTTGAACAGGCCCACCTGGTCGGCGTAACACATCGGGCCGCCCCGGAACATCGGGAAGCCGTAGCCCGTGATGTAGACCATGTCGATGTCACTGGCCTTGGAGGCAATTCCCTCCTCCAGCAGCAGGGCTGCCTCGTTCACCAGCGAGAACACCAGGCGCTGGACGATCTCCTCGTCGGAGACCTTGCGCGGCGAGATGCCCAGGGCCTTGCGGTGGTCCGCGATCATGGTCTCCACGAGGGCCGAGGGGATCGCATCGCGCTTGCCCGGCGCGTAGTCGTACCAGCCGGCATTGGTCTTCTGGCCATAGCGGCCCAGTTCGCACAGCAGGTCGGCGGTCTTGCTGTACTTCATGTCGGCGCGCTCGACGGCCCGCCGCTTGCGGATGGCCCAGCCGATGTCGTTGCCAGCCAGGTCACCCATGCGGAACGGGCCCATGGCGAAGCCGAATTTCTCGATGGCCTTGTCGACCTGCTGCGGGGTGCAGCCTTCATCCAGCAGGAAACCGGCCTGGCGGCTGTACTGCTCGATCATGCGGTTGCCGATGAAGCCGTCGCACACGCCGGACACGACGGTGGTCTTGCGGATCTTCTTGCCCAGCGCCATCACGGTGGCGAGCACATCTCTTGCGGTCTTCTCGCCACGCACCACCTCGAGCAGTCGCATCACGTTGGCGGGGCTGAAGAAGTGGGTGCCGATCACGTCCTGCGGGCGCTGCGTGAAGCCGGCGATGCGGTTGAGGTCCAGCGTGGAGGTGTTGCTGGCCAGGATGGCGCCGGGCTTCATGACCTCGTCCAGCTTGCGGAACACCGCCTCCTTGACGCCCATCTCCTCGAACACCGCTTCGATCACCATGTCGGCATCCTTGAGGTCGGCGTAGTCGAGCGTCGTGCTCAGCAGGGCCATGCGCTGCCCGTATTTCTCCGGGGTCAGCTTGCCCCGCTTGACCTGCGACTCGTAGTTCTTGCGGATGGTGGCGATGCCGCGGTCCAGTGCCTCCTGCTTCATCTCGAGGATGCGGACCGGAATGCCGGCGTTGAGGAAGTTCATGCTGATGCCGCCACCCATGGTTCCCGCGCCGATCACTGCCAGCGAAGCCACCGTGCGTTGCGGCGTGTCGGCCGGCACGTCGGCAATCTTGGATGTGGCGCGCTCGGCCAGGAACAGGTGGCGCAGCGCCTTGCACTCGGGCGTCCACATCAGGTTGATGAAGATATCGCGCTCGGTGACCATGCCGGCGTCGAACTTCTGCTTGGTGGCCGCCTCGACGGCCTCGACGCACTTGAGCGGCGCCGGGAAGTTCTTCGACATGCCTCCCACCATGTTGCGGGCAAACTGGAAGTAGGCATCCCCCAGCGGGTGCCTGCAGGGCAGGTTGCGCACCAGCGGCAGCGGCCGGACAGCGGCTACCGAGCGCGCGAAGTCCAGCGCCTCCTGGGCCAGCGACTCGGCCGAGGCGGCCATGCGGTCAAACAGCTTCTGGCCCGGCAGGCTTGCCAGCAATTCGCTCTTTTGTGGCTCACCGCTCACGATCATGTTCAGGGCGACCTCCACGCCCAGCACCCGCGGCAGGCGCTGCGTGCCGCCGGCGCCGGGGATCAGGCCCAGCTTGACCTCTGGCAGGGCCACGTTGCAACCCGGTGCGGCAATGCGGTAATGGCAACCCAGTGCCAGCTCCAGCCCGCCGCCCATGGCCACCGAATGCACGGCGGCCACCACCGGCTTGGTGGCATGTTCGATAGCCAGGATCACGCTGAGCAGGTTGGGCTCCTGCAGGCTCTTGGAGGAACCGAATTCCTTGATGTCGGCTCCGCCTGAGAATGCCTTGCCCGCACCCGTGATGACGATGGCCAGCACGGCCGGATCGGCTGCCGCAGCCGCCAGCCCGTCGGTGATGCCGATCCGCGTGGACAGTCCCAGGCCGTTGACCGGCGGGTTGTTCAGGGTGATGACGGCGATGTCGCCGTGGACTTGGTAATTGGCGGTCATGGGAGTCCTTCTGATAACGAAGCGATGCCGGAGAAAAATAGAACGGTCGTTCTTTTTTTTCGGATTGTAGGGGCATGGTACCCAACGGTCTGCCGGGTTTGTCCCCCGTGGGACATGCCGCCAGCCTCAGACCGCCAGCCACTCCTGCTGGATCGCGGGCTGGTCGCGCAACCCGTTGGCCGCGCCACTCCAGACGATCCGTCCCTGGCCCATCACCAGACAGCGGTCGCTGATGGTCAGCGCCAGATCGAGCTTCTGCTCGATGAGCAATACCGCGACGCCCCGCGCGCGCAGGGTCTGCAGGCAGTTCGCCACCTGCACGATGACCTGCGGCGCGAGCCCCTCGGCAGGCTCGTCGACGAGCATCAGCTGCGGGTTCCCCAGCAGTGCCCGGCCCAGGGTCAGCATCTGCTGCTCGCCGCCGGACAGCAGGCCTGCGGCCACGTGGAGGCGGCCCTGCAGGGCGGGGAACATGTCGAGCACATCGCGCATCGACCACACGCTGCCTGCCGCCGGTACCGCGGCACCCGGCTTGAAACCGAGCAGCAGGTTCTGATGCACCGTGAGATCGGCAAACACATCCCGGCTCTCCGGAACGTACCCCAGGCCGAGCCGCGCCAGGAGATGGGTGGGAACACCGGCGAGGGAACGGCCGTTCCAGTGCAACTCGCCGCGCCATCCGACCAGGCCCATCAGCGCGCGGGCCAGGGTGGTGCGGCCGGCGCCGTTGCGCCCGAGCAGCGCCACGATTTCACCCGGATGCAGGTCGAGGTCCACGCCTTGCAGCACCTGGCTGCGTCCGTATCCGGCGTGCAGGTTGCGCACGCGCATCATGGCGCCACCACCAGCCCGGCCAGGGCCCCGAGGTAGGCCTGCTGCACCCGCGCATCGGCCCGGACGGCGGCGGGTGTGTCGATGGTGAGCAGCTCGCCCTGCACCAGCACCGCGATGCGGTCGGCAAGATCGAAGACGACGCCCATGTCGTGCTCCACCATCAGCAGGGTCCGGCCTTCGGTGAGCTGGCGGATCAGTGTCACGAAATGGGCGGTCTCGCTGCGGCTCATGCCGGCGGTCGGTTCGTCCAGCAGCACGACGCCGGCACCGCCGGCGATCGTGACGCCGATCTCCAGGGCGCGCTGCCGGGCGTAGCTGAGGTGCATGGCTGGCACCTGCGCCCATCCCCGCAGGCCCAACTGCAACATCAGCTCCTCGGTGCGCCGGTTGACCTTGTCCAGGCGGGAGAGGAACCTCAGCATGGTGTAGCGGTACCCCAGGCTTCCCATCACTGCGCAGCGCAGGTTGTCGTACACGCTCAGACGCGGGAACAGGCTGGTGATCTGGAAACTGCGCGACAGCCCGCGCCGATGGATCTCGAACGGCCGCAGGCCGTCGATGCGCTCCCCGTTGAGCAGCACCTCGCCGGCCGTTGGCGCCAGGGCGCCGCTGATCAGGTTGAACAGGGTCGACTTGCCCGCACCATTGGGTCCGATCAGCGCCACGCGCTCACCGGCAGCCACGCTCAGGTCGAGCTGGTGCAGGATGGTGGTGCGACCGAAACGCATGCCCAGGCCGCGGGTCTCCAGTGCCGGAACCCGGGTCGACGGCGCCGCCATTCAGCGCTGCCCTCCCGGCGGCGCGCCGATGCCCGAGGCCTGCGCCTGCGGATCCGACCAGCCGCGCACGGTCGGCCGCAGGCGAATCAGCAGCACCATCCCGGCCGCGCATGCGAAGGCCGCGCCCGCCCAGATGGTGGGGTCGCCGACATCCAGCCGCAGCCCGAGGAAGCGGAGCTCCAGACCCAGCGCCGCATCGAGCTGCCGGTGGTAGAGCATTTCCAGCAGGGCCGCGGCACCGCTACCGGCCAGTGCGCCGGCGAGCGCCAGTGCGGCGAGCACCGGCAGCCGCTGACGCCACGGACCGCGCCGGCTCCGGCCCAGATGCACCAGCACGCCGGCCAGCCCGCCGGGCGCCAGCAGGACCGTGAACAGAAAGGCAAGACCCAGGTACAGCAGCCAGGCGCGGGTGAGCTCGCTGAGCAGCACCTGTGACAGCACCATCAGCACCGCCCCGATGACCGGGCCGAAGAAGAAGGTGGTACCCCCCAGAACCGTGAACAGCAGGTAGGACCCCGAGCGCGCGGCTCCCAGCGCCTCGGGGCCGACGAACTCGAACACCAGTGCCGCAAGGCCGCCCGCCACACCGGCGAAGAAACCCGACACCACGAACGCCAGGTGCCTCACCCGTTGCGGGTCGTAACCGATGAAGGCTACGCGCTGCGCGTTGTCCCGGACCGCGTTGAGCAAGCGCCCCAGCGGCGTGGCGGTGAAGGCGTACATGGCCGCCACGCAAACCAGCGTGTAGGCGGCGATGAGGTAGTAGACCTGCAGGTCGGACGCAAGGTCGAAACCCGCAAAGGCCGGACCGCTTACGCGGTTGGCCGACACGCCGGCCTCGCCGCCGAACACGGTCGGAAACATCAGCGCCAGCGCGCCCACCAGTTCGGCCAGACCGAGGGTGATCATCGCAAAGACCGTCCCTGATTTGCGGGTGGCCAAAAAACCCAGCACGGCCGCCGCCACCAGACCGGCCAGGCCGCCCAGAAGGGGCAGCAGGCTCACCGGCAGCCACCAGATCCCCTGGTTGATGGCGGCCAGCGCATGGATCGCGAGGTAGGCGCCCAGTCCGGTGTAGACCGCGTGGCCGAAGCTGAGCATGCCGCCCTGTCCGAGCAGGATGTTGTAGGACAGACAGGCGATGATGGCGATGCCCATCTGCGACAGCAGCGTCATCGACAGACCGCTGTCGAGCACCAGTGGCGCGAGCACCACGCACAGGGCTGACAGCGCCCAGGCCCGCAAGCTTGCCGGGGGCGGTTCAGGGTCAGGTCCGGGCTGTCCGCGCATGGGTGTGCCTCGCCCTCAATCGACGCGGCGCCCGAGCAGTCCCTGCGGACGGAACACCAGCACCAGCACCAGCAGCAGGTAGGGCAGTACCGGGGCCAGCTGCGCCAGGGTCAGGCGCGCCAGGGCGCCGCTGGCCGATGGCCACAGGTCGCGCAGCGGCATGTCGAAGCCGATGGCGAAGGTCTGCAACAGGCCGATCAGCAGGGAGGCCAGGAACGCACCGCCCAGCGAGCCCACCCCGCCCACCACCACGACCACGAAGATGATCGACCCCACCCCGGCCGCCATCGCCGGCTCGGTCACGAAGGTGCTGCCGCCGATGACCCCGGCGAGCGCAGCCAGCGCGGTGCCGGCGCCGAACACCAGCATCAGGATCAGCGGCAGGTCATGGCCGAGGGCACGGACCATGTGGGGCTGCGACTGCGCGGCGCGTATCACCAGGCCGATCCGCGTACGGGAGAGCAGCAGCCACAAGCCGCCCAGCGCCAGCAGCGCCACCGCGCCCATGAACAGCCGGTTCATCGGGAACGGCGTGCAGCGGTTCACCTCGGCGCACTGGTCGGCCGGTGCAGCCCCCCACCACAGCATGTCGCCACCCTCCCCGCCCTGTACCAGCGTGAAGGCGGTCCCCTGCAGTTCGGGCGGCGGCATGAAGCTCACCGGCGCCCGGCCCCAGACCAGTTGCACCAGCTCCAGCAGGATGAAGGACAGGCCGAAGGTGGCCAGCAGTTCAGGCACATGCCCCATCGGGTGCACGTGGCGCAGTGCCCAGCGTTCGAACAAGGCCCCCAGGACGCCCACCAGCAGGGGGGCCAGCACCAGCGCCGGCCAGAATCCGAGCGGTCCGGCCAGCGTGTAGCCGAAGTAGGCGCCCAGCATGTAGAAGCCGGCGTGGGCGAAGTTCAGCACGCCCATCATGCTGAAGATGAGGGTCAGGCCGGCGCTGAGCAGGAACAGCAGCAGGCCGTAGCTCAGGCCGTTGACCAGCGAGACCAGCAGCAGCGCCATGCCCGTGTCAGCCGATGAGCAGCCGCCGCGGCTGAATGCCCAGGCCCCGGCCCCGCGCTGCCGTGTGCTTCAAGTGCCGGGCAGGACGTAGTCCCGCAGCATGTCCCGCAACCGCGTCTTCTGCATCTTGCCGGTGCCGCCCAGGGGAATCGCGTCGACAAACACGACGTCGTCGGGTATCTGCCACTTCGCGATCTTGCCGTCATAGAACGCCAGCAGTTCCTCGCGGCTCACCCCGGCGCCCGGCTTGCGGACCACCGCGATGATCGGCCGCTCGTCCCATTTCGGGTGCTTGACGCCGATGCAGGCCGCCATGGCCACGCCCGGGTGTGCGACCGCGATGTTCTCGACGTCGATCGAGCTGATCCATTCGCCGCCGGACTTGATCACGTCCTTGCTGCGGTCGGTGATCTGCATGTAGCCATCGGCGTCGATCGTGGCGACGTCGCCGGTGGGGAACCAGCCGTCCACCAGCGGGGACGGCCCCTCGGCCTGGTAGTAGTCGCGGATGATCCACGGGCCCTTGACCAGAAGGTCGCCGAAGGTCTTGCCATCCCAGGGCAGCTCCTGCCCCTGCGGGTCGACGATCTTCATGTCGACGCCATACAGGCCCCGGCCCTGCTTCAGGCGCACCTTCATCTTGTCGGCGGCAGGCAGATCCAGGTGCTTGTTCTTGAGCGTGCACACGGTGCCCAGTGGCGACATTTCGGTCATGCCCCAGGCGTGCAGCACCTCGACGCCGTAGTCGTCGTTGAAGGCGGTGATCATCGCCGGCGGGCAGGCCGAGCCGCCGATCACGGTGCGCTTGAGCGTCGAGAAACGCAGCTTGCCGGCCTGCATGTGGCCGAGCATCATCTGCCAGACGGTCGGCACGCCGGCCGCGAAGGTGACCTTCTCGGCCTCGATCAGTTCGAAGATCGACTTGCCGTCCATGGCCGGGCCCGGGAAGACCATCTTCGCGCCGGTCATGGCGCAAGCATAGGGCAGGCCCCAGGCATTGACGTGGAACATCGGCACCACGGGCAGCACACAGTCGCGGGCGCTCAGGTTGAGCGCGTCGGGCAGGCTGCCAGCGAAGGCGTGCAGGATGGTGGAGCGGTGGCTGTACAGCGCGGCCTTGGGGTTGCCGGTGGTGCCACTGGTGTAGCACATGCTGGATGCGGAGTTCTCGTCGAATTCAGGCCAGGCGTAGGTACCGGGGTGCGGCGCAATCCAGGCCTCGTAGCTCGTCAGGCCGGCGATGCCGGTGTCGGCCGGCAGCTGGTCGGCATCGCACAGCGCGATGAAGTGCCTGATCGTGGTGGCCTTGCCCTGGATGGCCTTGATGATCGGCAGGAAGGTCAGGTCGAAACAGAGCACCTGGTCCTGCGCATGGTTGGCGATCCAGGCGATCTGGTCCGGATGCAGGCGCGGGTTGAGCGTGTGCAGGACCCGGCCGGTGCCGCTGACCCCGAAATACAGCTCCAGGTGGCGGTATCCATTCCATGCCAGTGTCGCCACCCGCTCGCCAAAAGCCAGCTGCAGCGCGTCGAGCGCGTGGGCCAGTTGCCGGGAACGGCGGGCGATCGCGCCATAGGTCGTCCGGTGGATGTCGCCTTCGACACGGCGGGAAACGATTTCCACGTCCTGGTGGTGCCGGTTGGCATGCTCGATCAGGGAAGAGATCATCAACGGCTGGTTCTGCATCAGTCCAAGCATGGGGTCTCCTGGGTGGGTGTGTGTCTGCCTCGAAATGCCGCAACGGGCGCGGCAGCCCCGTAGTATTGCCCATGCGGCGGGGCCGGCGCGTCCGGAATTGCCCTCGGTGCCGGCGGGCTGACGCATCTGCAGCACAATTCCGCGCAGGGACATGCCTTTCGAGCCATCGATCCTGCCCATCCTGAACCCCCGCCATTTGCGGCGAAAATCCAGCCATGCCCTACAAAATCGAAAAATCCGACGCCGAATGGAAAGCGCTGTTGCAGCACAAGGGTGCCGAGCCCCTGGCCTTCGACGTGACCCGCCATGAAGCCACCGAACGCGCCTTCACCGGCAAGTATGCCGACCACAAGGCGACCGGCACCTACACCTGCATCTGCTGCGGCAAGGCGCTTTTCAGTGCCGACACCAAGTTCGATTCCGGAACCGGCTGGCCCAGCTACTACCAGCCGATCACCGAGGACGCGGTCGGCACCAAGGTCGACGGCATGTTGTGGATGAAGCGCACCGAGGTCCACTGTGCCGACTGCGGCGCCCACCTCGGCCATGTGTTCCCCGACGGCCCGGCGCCCACCGGCCTGCGTTACTGCATGAACTCGGCTTCCCTGGATTTCAAGCCAGCATGAGACTCCTGCTCGACTTCCTGCCGATCGTGCTGTTTTTCGGCGCCTACAAGCTGCATGACATCTACGTGGCCACGGCCGTGCTGATGGCCGCCACGGTGGTGCAGACGGGCATCATCTACGCCATCGACCGCAAGATCGCCACCATGCAGAAGGCCACGCTGGTCATGATCCTGGCCTTCGGTGCGCTGACGCTCTACCTGCATGACGAACGCTTCATCAAGTGGAAACCCACCGTTCTGTATGCCGCGATCGCCATCGGCCTGGCGGTGGCCGTCTGGACCTTCAAGAAGAGCTTCCTGAAGCTCATGCTGGGCTCCCAGCTCGAGCTGCCCGACCGGGTCTGGATGCGGCTGAACGTCGCCTGGATCGCCTACTGCGTGTTCATGGCCCTGATCAACGCCTATGTCGCCGTGTATTTCAGCACCGAGGCCTGGGTGGACTTCAAGCTCTGGGGGTATGTGTTCCCGGTCGCCTTCCTGGTCGGACAGGGCTTCTACATCGCGCCGCATCTCAAGGGCGACGACGACAAGGCCAAGTCATGACGCTGGTCCCGACCGCTCCGGCCCTGGAGGCGCGCCTGCGCGAGCGGCTGCGCCCATCGCAGTTGCAGGTCATCGACGAAAGTGCCGACCACGCCGGGCATGTCGGCGCCAACGGCACCGGTTTCGGCACCCATTTCCGGGTGCGGATAGCCACCCCGATGTTCGAAGGGCTTAGCCGTGTCCAGCGCCACCGCCTTGTGTATGATGCGCTGCAGGATTACATCGACGCGGGGCTTCACGCCCTCGCGATCGAGCCGCTGTGAGGCGCGCGGCCCCGGCCCGACGCCCCGCCCGATCCAGACTGACCAACCCAAGAGAGAAACCATGAAGAAGTCCCTGACCGCCACCCTGGTCGCCGCCGCAATTGCCACCCTGGCTGCCGTGCCAGCGCTGGCCCAGAACATCGCCATCGTCAACGGCAAGGCCGTGCCCACCGCACGCGCCGATGCCCTGGCGCAGCAGGTCGCCAAGTCCGGCCGGCCGGTCACCCCCGAGATGCAGGGACAGCTGCGTGAAGAAGTCATCATGCGCGAGATCTTCATGCAGGAAGCCCAGAAACGCGGTCTCGACGTGACGGACGACTTCCGCGTCCAGATGGAGCTGGCCCGCCAGACCCTGCTGATCCGCGAGCTGTTTGCCGAATTCCAGAAACAGAACCCGGTGACCGACGCCGATGCCAAGGCCGAGTACGACAAGTTCGCGGCCGCCAACAGCGGCAAGGAATACAAGGCCAGCCACATCCTGGTAGAAAAGGAAGCCGAGGCGAAGGCCATCATCGCCAGCCTCAAGAAGGGCGGCAAATTCGACGCCATAGCCAAGAAATCCTCCAAGGACCCCGGCTCCGGTGCCAATGGTGGTCAGCTCGACTGGGCTCCTGCCGGCAGCTACGTCAAGGAATTCTCGGAAGCCATGGTCGCCCTCGAGAAGGGCAAGACCACCGAGGCGCCGGTCAAGTCGCAGTTCGGTTTCCACATCATCCGCCTGGAAGACGTGCGTGAGACGCAGTTGCCGAAGTTCGAGGAAGTCAAGCCGCAGATCGCCCAGCAACTGTCCCAGCAGAAGCTGGCCGAGTTCCAGCAGTCGCTGCGCACCAAGGCCAAGGTCGAATAAGACCTGCCGCGGGTGCGTCAGCGGCGCATCCAGCCGATCAGCAGCAAGACGCCGATCATCAGGGGTTGGTGCACCATGTACCAGGACAGGCTCCAGCGGCCCAGCGCTGACAGGCCCCGTGCTGGCGGGCTCTTCCAGTTGCGCCCCAGCCAGGCCGGCGACGCCCGCAGCAGCCACTGCCCCGCCGCCATGCCCCACCACATCACCCCCAGCCACGGCAGGATGGGTACGTAGTCTTCGGTCACCGGCTTGAGGGTGACCAGCCCCAGCCAGCTCAGGGCGGGCCCGTTGAACATGGCGGCAGCCGCAGACCCCTCCAGCAGCAGCGCTGCGCCGTGTGCCAGCCCGATGGCACAGGCACCGGCCAGCCACAGCCATGGACCCCAATGCGCGGTCAGGCGGACCAGCACCAGCATCACCGCGATGCCGTGCAGCACCCCGAAGAAGATGAAGCTGCGCGGGTACATCAGCGCCGAACCCAGCGTGACCAGCAAGGCACAGCCGGCGATCTGTGCCCACCGGCGCCAGAAGCGGGCAGCGGTCTGCCCCTGGTGCAGCGCCACCGACTGGCCGAGCCCCGCACAGAACAGGAACAGGCTGAGGATGCAGGTGCGCTGGGTGGTCCAGAACGGATCGCGGTAGTAGTCCTGCTGCCAGTAGCCGAAGTAGTTCAGGTCGAACCCCAGGTGGAATGCCGTCATCCAGACCAGGGCCGCGCCGCGCAGGGCGTCGATCGCATCGTAGCGGGGGGCGGCGGGCATGGCGGCGAGTGTACGGGCCGCACGCAGCCTGCTGCCGTTCAGCGCTGCAACGGATGGCGCGGCACGACCGACGGATTGACCACGTGGTCCGGCCAGCGGCCCTGCAGCACCTGTGCCGCATGCAGCGCCCCCCGCACCTTGGACTCCAGTGTGGACTCCACCGAACTGCCAGCGCAATGCGGCGTGGCGATGACGTTGTCGAATTCCAGCAGCGGGTGGCTTGCCGGCGTGCCGGGGGCCGCGAACACGTCGATGCCGGAAAACACATCCAGGGCTGCGCCACCGATGGCCCGCCGCCGCAGCGCATCGACCAGGGCAGATTCGTCGACGATCGCGCCGCGCGCAGTGTTGATCAGCACGGCATCCGGCGACATCCGGGCAAGCTGCTCCGTGCCGAGCAAACCGCGGGTGTCTGCGGTGAGCGGCAGATGGATCGATACGAACTGGCTCGCGGACAGCACCTCATCCAGCGGCGCGAACTGCACTCCCAACGCCAGCGCCTGCACCTGGTAGTTGGCCGGACTGCGGGTCCACGCCAGCAGACGCAGGCCGAAGGCCGCCGCCCGCCGGGCGACCGCCTGCGCACTGGCGCCGAACCCGACCAGGCCCAGCGTGCGCCCTGCCAGGCGGTGCACACCGGGATGCTGGCGCGCTGTCCAGTGTCCCTGGCGCATGGACGCCTGCATGAACGGGAGCCTGCGCGCCATGGACAACAGCAATGCCATGGTGTGGTCGGCCTGCTCGCCCAGGCAGAAATCCGGCACGTTGCTCACCACGATGCCATTGCGGGTGGCCGCATCGATGTCGATGCGGTCGGTGCCGGCGCCCAGGCGGGCGATGGTGCGGCACCGTTCCAGCGCGTCGATGACTGCCGCCGGCACATAGGACGAGATCACCAGCAATGCATCGCAGTCGCGGCCGGCTGCCAGGATATCGGCGGGTTGCTGGCCCTCGATGCACACCAGCTCCGCGCCGGCCTGCGCCAGCGCTTCGTGTTCCTGCGTGTCCACCGGGTAGGTGTCGGCATTCAGGCGAACGGCGAGGGGTGTCATGGCTGGGCCTCCCCGGTACGTGTTGGACCGGCGGGGGCGGCCTTGGTGAATTCGGCCACCCAGCGGCGGTCCCACAGGGACGGGAAGGCATGCTTGACGAACGGGTGGCTGGCGCAGACGGCGTCGTCGAGCTCGATACCCAGGCCAGGTTTGTCGGGCAGGCGATAGCGGCCTTCGTGCATCGGGTTCCACCCGCCCACCAGCGCATCGCGCCAGGGGGCATCGAAATCGCCGAAGTTCTCCTGGACCATGACCTGCGGAGTGGCCCAGCCGAAGTGCACGGCCGCACACAGCGCCACCGGGCCGATCGAGCAATGGGGTGCCAGCCGCATGTCCTGCGGTTGGCACAGTGCCGCGACCTTCTTGCCCAGCCACAGGCCACCGCAATGGGCCAGGTCGAGCTGCACGATGTCGCAGGCCCGCAGCTGCGCCAGTCGCGCAAACTCCTCCAGCATGTAGAGGCGTTCGCCGGCGGCAATCGGGAACGGCAACGCGCGGTGCACCTCTGCCAGCAGGTCCAGGCTGTGCGGCGTGACCGGCTCTTCATACCAGGCCGGCCGGTAGGGCGCGAGGCGCCGGCCCATCTCGATCGCAGTGCCCACCGACAGGCGGCCATGCACCTCGATCATCAACTCGACGGACTCGCCCACTGCGTGCCGGACGGCCGCCACGGTCTGCTGTGCGTTGTCCATCTGCGCTGCGGTCATGCCTTTCCAGGCCTGCTCGAACGGGTCGAACTTCATGCCCTGGTAGCCCCGGGCCACCACCGCACGTGCCTTGTCGGCGTAGTCCTGGGGGGTGCGGGCACCACCGTACCAGCCGTTGGCATATGCCGGCAGTTCTTCGCGCGCCCGCCCACCGAGCAGCCGGTAGACCGGCTGGCCGCAGGCCTTGCCGATGATGTCCCAGCAGGCGATCTCCAGCGCGCTGATCACCGTCATCACGGTCGGGCCGCCCTGGTACTGGTCGCGGATCAGGTCGCCGAACACCTGTTCGATGTCGAACGGGCAGACGCCCAGGATGCGCTCCTCGGCCCATTCATGCAGCAGCGTGTGGACGGCCATCTCCTGCCATTCCAGCGTGGCCTCGCCCAGGCCGGTGAGCCCGGTGTCGGTCGTCAGGCGGACGAACAGGTAATTGCGCAGGCCGCAGTTGGTGAGGAAAGATTCCAGTCGGACGATTTTCATGCCATCGGTCTCCGGGGACGGGGGGTCAGCTTTCGGGCAACTGCGCGGCAGTGCTGTTCTCGCGCGCGGTGAACCAGGCGCCGCAGATGCCTGATACCGCTATCAGTCCGATGCCGAACCATGACCATGCGTCCGGCAACTGCGCGAACACCAGCCAGCCACCGATGACGGCAAAGCCGATGTGGACGTACAGGTAGGGCACCAGCAGGACTGCCCGCGCCCGTGAATAGGCCAGGGACAATGCGAAATGGCCGAGCGCGCCCATGACACCCATCAGCAGCAGCAGGGCCCAGGTCTTCACCGATTCCACCTCGGCCCAGGCGATCGGCAAAAGCAGGGACAGCGCCAGGGTACCCACCCAGGACGTGTAGAGATGGGTCGTCGCGGCTTTTTCGGTCTTGCCAAGGTGGCTGCTGAGCAACTGGAACACCGAGTTGGTGAAAAGGCAGCCCACTGCCAGCAGGGCCCCCCAACCCAGCGCCTGGCTGCCGGGGCGCACGATGGCCAGCACCCCCAGGAAACCACCGGCCACAAAAACCCAGTGCAGCGGCGCGATCTTTTCCTTGAGCAGGGTCGCTGCCAGCAGCGTGACACCCAGGGGGGTGACCATGACAATGGCGGTGAACTCCCCGACCGGCATATAACGCAGACCGGTGAACGCCAACAGCGAACTGGACATCAGCAGCAATCCCCGCAGCAGCTGAAGCCGCGGTCTGGCCGTGCGCAGGACCTGCGGTCCGTGCACGGGCAGCAGAACCAGCGTGGACAGTAGCGCCTGCAGGAAATAGCGCACCCAGGCGGCCATCAGGACCGGCACGGTCAGCACCACATACTTGGCCGTGGTGTCGAGTACGGCAAAACAGGCGCAGGCCAGGACAACGAATCCGATGCCGCCCAGCACACGTGCCTGCTCCTGGTTCAAGAGATGCTTGTCCTGGCGCCTACCCGCCGCCGCGCAGCAGTGTGGGCAGCCCGGTCGAGAGCACCGGGAAATACACCAGGATCAAGATCACGGCGATCTCGGCGTAGAAGAAGATCGCGAGGTCCGACCAGAGCGTGCGCAGGTTCATGTTGCCGATCTTGCAGGCCACGAACAGCACGATGCCCACCGGTGGGGAGATCAGCCCGAGCGTGACGCTCACGATCATCACCATCGAGAAGTGGATGTCGTCGATGCCCATGCTGCGCGTGATCGGCAGCAGGATCGGGGCCAGCAGCAGCAGGGCCGGGCCGGAGTCCAGCGCCAGGCCGATCACCAGGAAGGCCACCACGCACACCAGCAGGAAGGTCTTGGGGTGCTCCCGGAAGATCGATACGAAGGCGCCGATGCCCTCGCCGATGCCGCCCAGGATCAGAACATAGTTGACCACCTCCGCCGCCGCAATCAGCAGGAACAGCCCGGCCGTCATGCGCGCCGAACTGCGGGCGGCTGCCATCACGCCGGCAAAATCCAGGTGCCGGAACACCACGGCGCCCAGAAAGGCCGCGTAGACCACCGCCACGCCGCCGGCTTCGGTCGGCGTGAAGGCGCCCGACACCGTCCCGATGACGATGAACGCCGGCAGGCTGATGACCAGCAGCCCGTCGCGCACCAGCTTGGGCACTTCGCTGCGGGGCACCGTGACGGTGGCCACCGGCAGCGAGCCCTTGACGCCGCGCCAGAACACCACGGCAGCGCAGGCCAGACCCAGCAGCAGGCCCGGCACGATACCGGCCAGGAACAGGCTCAGCACCGAGATGTCTGCCACGGCTGCATACAGGACCATGATGACCGACGGCGGAATGATGGGGCCGATCACGGACGAGGCCACCGTCACCGCCGCCGCGAAGGACTTGGTGTAGCCCTCCTTGGCCATGCCCTTGATGAAGATGTTGCCCAGGGCCGCGATATCGGCCACGGCGGTCCCGGAAATGCCGGCGAACAGCACCGAGGCCAGGATGTTGGCGTAGGCGGTGCCGCCGCGAATGCGCCCCACCAGCACCTGCGCCAGATGGATCAGCCGCTGGCTGATGCCGCCGCGGTTCATGAGTTCGCCGGCGAACACATAGAAAGGTGCAGCCATCAGCACGAAGCTGTCGAGCTGCGAAAACATGCGCGAGATCACATTGAGCTGGACTTCGCCGGTGTACCAGAGCGCGAAGGAGCCGGCCAGTGCGAACGAGAAACTGACCGGCAGCCCTGCGAACAGCAGGACCACCAGTGCCAGGAGCGCGGCGGTCATGCCGGCTCCTCCGAGGGCTGCCCGCCACCCTGCAGGGATTCGATGATCTTGTGCACCGACACCACCGCCAGCATGATGCCGCCCAGGAAGATGGCCCCGTAGACTGCCAGCATCGGGATGCCGGTGGCCGGGGCGGTCTGCATGCCGTTGAGCAGGCAGAACCGCCCGCCTTCCCAGGTGATGAGCAGGCTGAAACCGAGCACCAGCAGGTGCAGGAAGGCCTGGTGCCAGGCCTGGAAGCGGCGGCTCTGAACCCCCAGAAAGAGGTTCATGTCCATGTGTTCACCGTACAGGCTGGCCGCCGCTGCGCCGACGAAGGTCAGCCAGACTGTGGCGTAGCGGATCATCTCGTCGGTCCAGAACAGCGGCGCGTTCATGACGTAACGGGTGAAGACCTGGGCGATGTTGATCAGCACGCTGATCACCAGCAGCCAGCCGATGACATGGTCCGACACCTTGCCGGTGATGCGGCCTGCCCGGTGGATCAGTTTCATCAGGAACCCCTGCAATACAAGAGGCCTGGCCGGGACGGGCGCCACGCCCCTACCCGGTCAGGCCGGTCGGGCCGGTCAGGCTCAGTTGCCGTAGGACTTGGCGGTCGTTTCCTTGACCGCCTGCAGCAGTTTGTCCACCGTGGGCCGGCCGACCTGGCTGGCGATGAACTCGATCACCGGCTCCTGGCTGGCCTTGCGGAACGCCTCTTTCTCGGTCGGCGTGTTGACGTAGACCCTGGTTCCGGCGCCACGGATCTTCTGGATCGACTGCATGTTGTCCATCGCCTTGCGCGAGTTGGCCACTTCCGAGTGGACTGCGGCGCCATCTCTCAGGATCTGGCGCAGGTCGGGCGACAGGCCCTGGAACACGCGGTCGTTGATGACGATGAAGTGCAGGCCATAGATGTGCTCATTCACCGACATGAACTTCTGGACCTCGAACAGCTTGCCATCCCACACCGTGGAGGCGGCATTCTCCTGCCCGTCCACCACGCCCTGCTTGAGCGAGGTGACCAGCTCGGGGAACGCGATCGGCGTAGCCGCTGCGCCCATCGAGCGCATGAAGTTGACATAGACCTGGGACTGCATGGTGCGCATTTTCAGACCCTTGAGGTCATCCGGATTCTTGATCTCGCGCGTATTGTTGGTCAGGTTTCGAAAGCCGTTCTCCGACAGCGCCAGCGTGCGGATGCCGGTGGCCTTGCGCATGTCCTCGGCCATCTCGCGCACATAGGGGCTCTTCATGAACTCCCAGGCGACCGGCGACGAGGGGAACAGGTAGGGGATCTGGAACACCTGCATCGGCTTGTGGAAGCTGCCCAGCACCGAGTCGTCGGTGAGCGCCATTTCCAGCGTGCCGTTCTTGACCTGCTCGGTCACCTGCAGCGAGCCGCCGAAGGTGTTGAAGAACAGGCGGATTTCCAGCTCGCCGCCGCTCTTGAACTCCACATACTCCTTCAGGGCCTTCATGCCCATGATTTCGCCGCCACCGCTTTCCGGGGCGCCGATCGAGAACTTGAGGATGGTCTTGGCACTTGCAGCACCCGACATGGCCACTGCGGCGGCAGTCAGAAGGGTCGAGAGGATGAGTCGAAAACGCATGGTGTTGTCTCCTGGGTTGATGAAATCACGTTGACGAAAAACGGCAGACTTCTTTTTCTTGTTGCGGGTGCGCAGGGGTCGCTGGCCCCCCCGGGTGGATACTAGGCAGCAGAGCGGTGTGCGTCAATGCACACCGTACGAATCGGACGGCTTCTGCATGTTTCATAGGGCGGACCGGATCGATTTCTCAGGGTTTTCCATATGGTGGCGAAAGGCTGCCAGCCACAACGCGGCCAGTGCGCCGTCGATGTGGCGGTGGTCGGACGAGAGCGTCACGGTCATCATGGTGGCGATGGCCAGGGCACCGTTGCGGACCACCGGCCGCGCTTCGGCGGCTCCCACGGCCAGGATCGCCCCCTGGGGCGGGTTGATCACGGCCGTGAATTCGCGCACGCCCTGCCCGCCCAGGTTCGACACCGAAAAGGTGCCACCGCGCGAGGCTTCGCCAGGCAGGCTGCCCTGCCGTGCCTGGGCTGCCAGCGCCCGCATCTCCTGGGCGATGGTTTCCACCGGTTTGGTGTCCGCATCCCGGACCACCGGCGTGCGCAGGCCATCCTGCACGGCAACCGCCACGGCCACGTTCACCTGGCGGTAACGCCGCACGGCGGCATCGGTGTACGAGGCATTGACCCCGGGCACCTCGCGCAGCGCCCGGCCGGCGGCCCGGATGACGAAGTCGTTGAGCGTGGGACGCGATGCCTGCCCGTCCGGCCAGGCCTTGCGAAGTGCGAGTACCTGGTCGACGTCGACATCGATCCGGACATAGAAGTGCGGCGCCTGCTGCATCGACTCGGTCAGCCGTCGCGCGATCAGGCGGCGCCCGATGGTGTTCGGCACCGCGTCGAAAGGCAGGTCGTCGTCCGTTTCCCGGGCGGGCCTGCCCTGCCCTGCCCCGGCCAGAAAGGCCAGTATGTCGGACTTGACGATGCGCCCTTGCGGCCCGGTTCCGGTCAGCGCCGTCAGGTCGAGGCCGTGCTGGCGCGCCATCGCACGCGATAGCGGCGTGGCGAACTTGCGCGTGCCTGCGGATGTCGAGGGCGGGTTGGCAGTGGCCACCATGGTCAGGTACCTGCCGGGTCGATCACCGCAATCTGCTGGCCCATCTTCACCACCGAGCCTTCCTGCTCCAGCAGCTGTACCAGTCGCCCGTTACACGGGGCCTCCACCTCGACCACCGCCTTGTCAGTCTCGATCTCGACCACCAGTTCGCCGGCAGCCACCTGATCGCCCAGTTTCTTGACCCAGCGCACCAGCTTGCCTTCGCTCACTGTCAGGTCACCGAAGGGCATCATCAGCGGTTCGCCCGGTACCAGCGGGGCTGCGGCCCCGGCGACGGGAGCGGCAGGCGCAGCAGCTGCGGGGGCAGCAGCGACAGGGGCAGCAGCTACGGAGGCGGCACCGGCAGGCGCCGCATCGGGCCGGACTGCAGCTGGCGCGCTGGTCGGCGCCGCTGCCACCGGCGCCGCACCGATGCCGCTGCGAGCGCGCCGGGGCGGCCGGGCCTCGCCTGCCACCACCTGGAGGCTGGCGGCCACGATGGCCTCGGCATTGATCAGCATGGCGCGTTCGAGCGCGGGCGCGAACGGATGGGTCATCGCATCGGTATGCAGCCGGGCCACCGGCGCATCGAGGTAGTCGAAGGCCAGCTCGTTCATGGCCTGGCCCAGCTCGGCGCCCACGCCGCACATCGACCAGCCTTCGTCTGCCACCAGCAGGCGCCCGGTCTTGCGCACGCTGGCCGCGACAGTGTCCACATCCAGCGGCTGGATGGTGCGCAGGTCGATCACCTCGACCGAGATGCCCTGCTCCTGCAGCGTCTGCGCCGCCTGCAGCGCCAGATGCACGATCTGCCCGGCTGCGGCGATGGTGAGGTCGGAGCCGCTGCGGGCGATCCGCGCCAGACCAAAGGGCACCAGGTGGTCGCCGGTGGGCACCTCGCCCTTGGTGGCGAACAGGGCCTTGCTCTCCAGCATGATCACCGGGTCGCCTGCGCGCAGCGCGGTTTTCATCAGGCCCTTGGCATCCGCCGGTGTCGACGGAACACAGACGACCAGGCCCGGCACATGGGCCCAGATCGGGTGGTACATGCCGCTGTGGTGCGGGCCGGCCGAGCGCACCGCGCCGGCGCCGACGCGGATCACCATGGGTGCCTGCATCTGCCCGTTGCTCATGTAGCGCAGCTTGGCCGCCTGCAGCACGATCTGGCCGGCAGCCTCGAACAGGAAGTCGGCGAACATCAGGTCGGCGACGCAACGCACACCGGTGGCCGACGCGCCCAGGCTGGCACCGGTGAAGCCGAGTTCGGAGATCGGGGTGTCCACCATGCGCTGCGGGCCGAACTCGGTGAACAGGTTCTTGGTGTGTGCAAAGGTGCCACCGCGCTCGCCGGTGCCCTCGCCGAAGTAGATGATGAGCGGATCGCGGCGCATCTCTTCGGCCAGGCCGTCGCGCACCGCATCGAGCCAGCTGGTGGTGACGGTGAACGAGGGCGCAGCGCTGGCGGCGGCAATCGCGGCGGGCGGATTCAGCGGCTCGGCGTAGATGTGCTGCGCCACGGTGGAAGGGTCGGGTTCGGGGGAATTGCGGGCAAACTCGACCGCCTGCTGCACCTGCGCCTTGACCCGCTCCTCGATGGCATCGATCTGCGCCTGGTCTGCCAGGCCCTGGCCCAGCAGCCAGTGGTCGCGCACCATGCGGATCGGGTCCCGCCGCGCCCAGGAATCGACTTCTTCCTGGGAGCGGTAGCCACCCACGACGGAGTCCCCCTCGTGGTGGGCGACGACCCGGTAGGTCTTGACTTCGAGCAGCGTGGGGCCTTCTCCGCTGCGGGCCCGCGCGCAGGCGTCGCGCATGGCCAGCCAGACAGCGACGAGGTCGTTGCCGTCCACCGCCACACCGGGTATGCCGTAGGCAGCCGCACGGGTTGCGATCTCGGGATTCAGCGTGGCCTTGCTCAGCGCCGTGGCGGTGGCGTACAGGTTGTTCTCGCAGACGAAAACCACCGGTGCACGCTGCACGCCGGCAAAGTTCAGGGATTCGTGGAAAGCGGCATGGTTGGTTGCGCCGTCGCCGAAAAATGCCACACCGATGTCATCGGTGCCGCGTGCCCGCGCACTGATGCCAGCTCCCACTGCCGAGGGCAGGCCGCCGCCGACGAGCCCGTTGGTGCCGAACAGGCCGCAGGACGCATCGTACAGGTGCATGGTGCCGCCGCGGCCGCCACAGCAGCCGTCGCGCTTGCCATAGAGCTCGGCCATCAGCGTGTCGGGCGACATGCCCTTGGCCAGCGCATGCCCGTGGCCACGGTGGGTGCTGGTGATCCAGTCGGTCTTGCGCAGATGCGCGCACACGCCCACACCGGACGCCTCCTGGCCGATGTAGAGGTGCAGGAATCCGGGTGTCTCGCCCTTGCGGCAGGCCACCTGTGCGGCGAGCTCGAAGCGGCGCAGCAGCAGCATCTGCTCGTACAGGCGTACCAGTTCGTCTGCCGACAGGTCGGGCGGCAGTGCGGCGGTGGTCGCGTTGGCGGTGTTGGCGGTGTTCAAGGTGTCCTCAACTTTCAGAAGTCACGGGAGAAGCCGGCGGTCCAGCCGCCGTCCACCGTGAGCACATGGCCGGTGATGTAGGAACTGTCGGGCGCGGCCAGGAACAGCACGGCATTCGCCATTTCCTGCGGGGTGCCGGGCCGACCCAGCGGGATGTGGCTCATCAGCCGGGTGTGCAGATCCTGGGCTTCACTGCCGGCATTGCGGATCCACTGCTCCCAGCCCTGGGTCTGGGTGGATCCCGGGGCCACGGCATTCACCAGCACCCCATGGGGTGCCAGCTCCAGCGCCATCGCCTTCGTGAGGTTGACAACACCCGCCTTGGCGGCGATGTAGGAGCTTTGCAGACGCGCCGGCACCAAGCCCAAGACCGAGGCGATGTTGATGATGCGGCCCGAGCGCTGTGCCTTCATGGCCCGAGCGACCTCGCGGCTCATCAGGAACAGACCGGTCAGATCGATCTTGAGCAGCGCGTCCCAGTGCTCCAGGCTGAACTCGTCGATGGTCTTGCGTTCCGCGGCGGGTACACCGATGCCGGCGTTGTTGACCAGGATGTCGATGCGGCCATGGTCGCGCAGGACCCGGGCGACACCAGCCGCCACGTCGGCGGGATCGGAGACATCCAGGGCGAAAGCGGATACGCCGCCGCCCGCATCTGCTGCGGCCTGCGCGCTGGCGGCCTTCAGGTCGGTATACACCACCCGCGCGCCATTGCGCACGAGCGTGTCGGCGATGGCCTGGCCGATGCCCTGCCCCGCGCCGGTGACGAGGGCCACCTTGCCATCGAGTTCAACTTTCATCAGCAAGTGTCTCCTGTGTCGGTTCTCGTGCTGGCTTGTGCGCTGCAGTCGCCACCACTGCAAGCGTCGCTGCATGCTTGCTTCTGTGATTATTACAATAGCATACAAATAAGCAGCTGCAACACCCAAGCTTCGACATGCGGACCTTATGGGCTCAGAAAGGTACCTGCGCATTGGTCGGCGAAACGCCGGGCACGCCTGCGTCCACTGTTATTGTTTGTGCAGTTGTACAAGTCGATCATCGACATCACCATTCATATCTCGGCGCTGCTTGCCGTGTGCACCGATGAGCGTCGCAAGCCGCGGCTGATCGAGATCACGGCTGGTTGCAGCCTCATTGCGCCGTCGTCCGTTCATTGGGAGATTGGCAATGCGTTGTCAACCATGCTCAAGCGCGACCGGGTGGATTTGGCGCAGGCACAAGCCTGCGTTGCGGCCTATCGGGAGGTTCCATTAAGACTGCTCGATGTCGATTTGGTGCAGGCACTGGCAATCGCGACACGTTTCCGGATGTATGCGTACGACGCTTACCTGTTGACTTGCGCCATGCAATCACGCTCGCCATTGTTAAGTCTTGACGGCGCACTCAACAAGGTGGCTGGTGAATTGGGCATCTTGGTCTTGGGAGAGTCTCCATGAAGGTCTACACGTTTTCTGAAGCCAGGCAACCGTTTTCCGCGGTTCTGGACCTTGCACAAAGGGAAGGTGGGGTACAAGTGACGCGACGAGACGGGCGGGTTTTCATCATCCAGCCGGTAGCGGCTCCTACGTCGCCATTGGCTGTTTCAGGTGTCAAGTTGAACTTGAAAAAAGATGAGTTGCTTGCCTTCATCCATGAAAGCAGGCGCGCGTAGTGACAGGTTTGATTCGAGCTGGTCAGACTGTGGCTCATCCAGCAGATTGCTCTTCCAGATGCACAACCGGAGTCTGCCATGCAAGCCACTCTCTCTTAAAAATCGCAAGTGACCTTGCCCAAGGCCCTGCAACAGTGGCTTGTGAAAAAAGGGGACAAGCTGCAGTTCATTCTGGAGAACCGCATGATCTCGCTGGATACCAACATCCTGCTATGACTGATGACCCATGACGAACCCAGGCAAGCACACAAGGCGCGCGCCGTCCGCGATCAGGCTTTGCAGGTCCAACAACTGAGTTGTTGCTGCGACCCGCATTGCCAACCCGGGCATGGTGGTGTCTGGGGGGTTGTCAGTCCGGGGCGGGATCCACAACCCGCCATTCTGGTGTCGATGTCCGGATTCAGAAAAACGCCCGAACAAACGCCAGCGAAATGGAGGGCACATAGGTGATCAGCGCCAGCGCCAACACCAGCACCAGAAACAACGGCATCACGGCGCGAAACGTGGCCTGTACCGGCGTTCGGGTGATGGCAGAGGGGATGAACACCAGCAGCCCGTAGGGCGGCGTCAGGCCGCCGAGCATCAGGTTCACCACCACGATGATGCCGAAATGCACCGGGTCGACGCCCAGTTGCATCACCAGCGGCAGCGACAGCGGCACCACGATCAACATGATTGCCGTCAAGTCCAGGAACGCGCCGGCGATCAGCATCAGCACGTTGAGAAACAGCAGGATGGCCCAGCCCTCGCTGACATATCCCAGCATGAACTGCAGAAACTGCTGCGGCACCCGCCCCGATATCAGCACCCAGGCAAACGGTGCCGCCACGCCGATCATGAACCCGATCATGGCGCTGTCGACGCTCGACTCGCGCAGACCTTTCCAGACCTCGCCCAGCTTCAGGTCGCGGTGGTAGAACACCCCCACGGCCAGCGCATAGACCACGGCAACCACACCTGCCTCGGTGGCCGTGACCACGCCGAAGCGGATGCCGCCGATGATCAGCACCGACAGGAACAGGGCCGGTATCGCCTGCAGCAGCGGCGGCAGCACCATGTGCCAGGGCGGCCGTGCCGTGGCGTGGCCATAGCCGTGGCGTCGCGCCAACACATACACGGTCACCATCAGCAACGCCGCGATCAGCAGCCCGGGCAGGATGCCGGCAAGGAACAGCTTGCCCACCGACACATTGGCGATCGAGGCGAACAGCAGCATCGCGATCGACGGTGGAATCACATTGGGCAAGACCGCCGAGGCGGCGATCACGGCACAGCAGAAAGGTTTGGGGTAGCCATTGCGCACCATCTCCGGCACGGTCATCTTGGCCAGCAGCGAGGCGTCGGCCGTCGAGGAGCCGGAGTCGAAACCGAAGAACACGCTGGTCAGCACGTTCACCTGCGCCAGGCCGCCGCGCAGATGCCCTACCAGTGCGCGGGCCAGACTGATGAGGCGCACCGTCAGCCCGCCAGCGTTCATGATCTGCGCCGCCGCGATGAACAGCGGGATGGCCAGCAGCACGAACTTTGACGACCCCACCACCATGTTGTGCACCACGGCGGCCGGTGGCAGCAGGTCGCCCGCATCGCTGGCGACGAAGGCGGCGAACAACATGCAGTAGGCCACCGGCACACCGAGCATCAGTGTCAGCACGAAGGAGATCGCCAACAGCACGGTGGGGCTGCTGCTGCCGATGTCGGTCAGGTCCAGCACATCGATGACCAGCCAGATACAAACCGCCGTGGCGAGCGCCGCCAAAGCAGACCAGCGCGACCGCGCGTCCTGCAGGGCGTCGAGCAACTGGTAGAGCAGCAGCAAGGCGGCAGAGAGCGGGATCACCGCGTACTGCCACCAGGACGGCAGGCCCAGCGTGATGCTGGTGCCCGACGTCAGGCCGGTGATCGCGATGCCGGCGCCCAGCAGCCGGATGATGGTGTAGGTGATGGCCAGCGCGGCCAGAAAACGCACGACAGCCTGCCCTGCCTCGGGCAGCATGTCGCGCAGCATCGGGATGGCGATGTGCTTGCTGCGGTGCGTGGCAAGCGGCAGCACGGTGAAGATCAGGAAGGTGAAGAGCCACAGGCCGCCCTCCTCGGTCCAGCTGAAGGAGGCGTTGAAGGCATAGCGGGAAATCACGCCCCCCAGCACGACCAGGATGATGGCCAGCAGCCATGCTGCGCCCAGGTGGCTCAGCAGCGCGTCGAGGAACAGACGCGTCCGCAAGGCCCCGCGCCCGGTCGCGTCGGTCGGCTGCGCCTCCGCGAGCATCTGTTCCGGGTCGAGCACTGCTGGTGGGGCTGCGGCTGTCGTCATGTGCGATCCGTTTCAGATTGTGGCGCGAGCAGCCTGCGTGCCACTCCCGATGGCTTTTTTCTCACTATTATAATAGCATAAGAAATTTAAAAGTTGATACGTGATCGACCCGATCTGCGGGTTGGTTGTCGCGCCCGTTCCCCAGGAGATACCAGCCATGGACCCTATCGCCGGCGCGTTTGCCACTCCGTTCGCCAACCCGCTGATCCCGCGTTTTCCTATCGAGATGCGCGACACCGAGATCCTGACGGTCGTGTACCGTACCGACCCGCAGCGCGCCCGTGCGCTGGTGCCCGGGCTGCTCGAACTGCTGGGCGATTTGGTGCTGGTGCGCCCGCACGTCCTGCCGTACGCGTGGGTGCAGGCATGCTGGCGCGGCGCCGTCACGATGGAACTGCGGGCGAACGCGCAGGCCCCGGTGTACCGCCTGCCGGTGCGCGACGTGGTCGAAGGTTTCTACTGGCGGGTGAGTTTCGTGCTGCCGTTTGGCGAGGTGATCCACGACTACCTGTCGCCACGGGAGGCTCCCCATGCCTGACCAGGCCAGGGTCGCCATCGTCACCGGCGGCGCCAACGGAATCGGACGCGCCGCCTGCCGGGAGTTCGCCGCCGCCGGGCTGAGCGTGGTGGTGGTGGATGTGGACGCGAACGCGGCGCGCGACAGCTGCGAGTTGGTCCGGGCCGCCGGCGCACTGGCAATTTGGGTCGAGGCCGACGTCAGCCAGTCGGTCGACGTGCAGCGTTACGTCGCAGCCGCACTGGACGCCTATGGACGCATCGACGTGCTGTTCAACAACGCTGGCATCCCTGGTGCGCAGACGCCGCTGGTCGACTATCCACAGGATGTGTTCGAACGGGTGCTGCAGGTCAACCTCATGGGAACCTTCCTGGGCATGAAGCATGTGCTGCCGACCATGATCGCCCAGGGAAGGGGCGCCATCGTCAACATGGCCTCGGTTGCCGGGACGGTGGGCGCGCCCACGATGGCCGCCTACTCGGCGAGCAAGCACGCGGTGATCGGCCTGACCCGCACCGTGGCCGGGGAAGTGGGACGCCAGGGCATACGCGTCAACGCGGTCTGCCCCGGCCCCATCGACACCGCCCTGATCGACACCCTGCACGCCGGCATCAACCCGCAGGATCCGGCGGCGGTCAAGGCCTTCAACGTCGGGCGCAACCCGATGGGTCGGTATGGCGAAGCGCAGGAAGTGGCGCGCCTGGTGGTGTTTCTGGCGTCGGACGCGGCCAGTTACGTCAATGGGGCGGCATGGCTGATCGACGGCGGGCGCACCGCCATCTGACCATTTCGTTTGCGCTGCGCCATGCGCCAGGCAGCGTGCTGTAGCCGGGCGCAGGCAAGAGCTCAGCGCCTTTCAAAATGCAGGTGTGTTTGCAAACTGAAGGCAAGGCGGCAGAAGATCCACTGGGCGTTGCGCCAACAATACTGCTGCATTTTCCTGATTTATCATGATAAATCGGTAGAACGCTGGCGAAAAATCAACATGAATCGTCACCTTTCAAGCCTGATCGCCAATGACCTGGCCAGAAAAATGGTGTTGGTCACGGGTCCTCGGCAGGTGGGCAAGACCACTTTGGCGCGCGCCCTGGGCGATCAATTCAGCAACCCGTTGTATCTGAACTACGACCAAATCGCAGACCGTCTGCGCATTCAGAACACTGGGCCTACCTGGAGGACTCCCAGACGGATTCCGGCACCTCCGGCGCCCGCTTGGAAAATCTGGTCGCCAGCCACCTGCTGAAACACGCCCAATTCATGAGCGACAGCGAAGGCACGCCCATCGCGCTTCACTACCTCAAGACCACCAGTGGCAAGGAAATCGACTTTGTGCTGGCCAACGACAAAGGGGAGCCAACCCATTTCATTGAAGTCAAGCTGAGTGATACGGTGCCGGGTTTTGCGATTCGCGAGTTGCAGCAAACCCACCCCCAGGCCAAGGCCGTTCAGTTGGTGATGCGAGCGCCGCACGGATTTGACTCCCACGGTGTCCAAGTGCGGCCTGCCGCAAAGTGGTTGGCGGATTTGGCAGCCTGAACGCGCCGGAGGAATATTGGCTGGGCTCACGACAGGTGGACCAGGGGTGCTGGCATGGCATGGCCACTCGACGGAGTCAGTCGAAGTAGCAAATCAGAAGGCGAAGATCTTCCCTGGGTTGAGGATGTTCCGCGGGGCGAGCATCGGCTTGTTCTGGCGCCAGGTAATGCTGTGGGGGCGGACCCACCGCCCTTCGCCGCGTGACCTGTTCAATCCACTTTCGCGCCACTCAACTCCACCACCCGCTTCATCTTCTGCAATTCGTTTCGCAGGTAGGTGGCAAACTCAAGGTGTCCGAGCCCGATGATTTCCGTACCGTCAGCTTGGACTTTGTCCCTGAACGCCGGGTCAGTAAGTGCCTTTCGGATTTCCTGGTCCATTCTGCGAACCACCTCGGCGGGCATATTGGCCGGCCCTACGATGCCGAGCCACGACACAAACTCCATACCGGGAACCGTATCGACAACGGGTGGTACCTCGGGCAGCGCGAGGTTGCGCCTGGGTCCCGTCACACCGAGCGCCCTGACCCTGCCTGATTTCACCAACGGAACAGCGGTCGACAATGTAGGAAACCCGAACAGCACCGAGCCCCCGATCACCGCGGTCACGATCTCTGGCGCACCACGAAACGGCACGTGCACGACATCCGTCGCCGACATGGACTTGAACAACTCGGCACACAAGTGGGCGCCACTGCCGTTACCGCCGGAGGCATAGTTGTATTTGCCAGGATCGGCTTTGAGCATGCGGACCAGGTCGCTGACCGATTTGGCTGGCGAGTCCGCCTGCACGATGAGCGCATGTGGCATGGCGAACGTAAGGTTCACGGGCGTGAAGTCGTTGACGGGGTCGTAGCTCACTTTTCGATACAGCCAGGGATTGGTTGCCATGGCGCTGGTGCCAAGGCCGATCGTGTAGCCATCTGGCGCGGACTTCGCTATCGCATCCAGCCCGACGTTGGAGGCCGCCCCGGGCTTGTTGTCTATCACGACAGCCTGGCCAAGCGCAGAAGCCAATACTTGGCCAATAGTGCGCGCGGTCACGTCCGGCGCGCTACCGGGTATGGCCGGCACGATCAGTTTGATCGGTTTGCTGGGGTAGGCTTGTGCCCAAGCGCGATGGAACGACGGCAACGCCGTCAACGCAAGGGTGAGCCTCAGTAGGTCTCGTCGCAACATGGTGGTCTCCTTCAGTTTGTGGATTTTCTCAATCGACTATCGCCTTGGGCGGCGTACCCAGCCGATATGCAGCCGCAGCGTTGCCGCCCATCATGGCCTCAGTTTCTGCCGCATCGAGGCCCAACTGCTCGAGAACCGATTGCAAGGTACGGACCCAAAGTCCGTAGTTCACGCTGATCGAGAAGGCTCCGCCAATCTTGGGCCACTGACGGCACGAAGCCGTTTCCATGATCGTCTCCTCGAAGAACTGCAACCCAACTCAGGACAGTTCCACCTGCTCGCCCGGAGCCGGTGTGAAGTTCAACGTGCCTCGGGCCAACGCCGCGTCCCGGCCACCGTAGGATGCCAGTAGCTCAGCCTGCCGGCGCTTGGCCCGGGCGTCCACTTCCTCCGGATCGAGGTAGGCCCGCAAAGCCATTTCGCACTCACGAAGGATGGGTTGTTGCGACGGTTCGGCCGCCAGATCACGCAACTCTTCAGGGTCTTCGCTGAGATTGAAAAGCTGGGCCCGCATTCCGACGTAGTGGCAGTATTTCCAGGGCCCGTGGCGCAGCATGAAGCCGCCCGCTGTCGAGCCGACCGCGTGGTATTCACAGATGACCGGGCGCGTGGGCGCGGCCCCATGCGCCAAGTCCACGAGCGATTGGCCGCTGGCAGCGGGTAGGCCGACGGCTCCGGTCGCCTGCAGGATGGTTACCGCGCAATCGACATGGCTGACTGGCTCGGCGACGGTCTTTCCTTTGCCAATACCAGGGCCGGCAATGATCATAGGCACGCCCGCTGACTCCTCGTAAAGCACGGTCTTGCCCCACAGGCCGCGAGCGCCGAGGTTGTCGCCATGGTCACTGGTGTAGATCACCAGTGTGTCCTCAGCCAGGCCCGCTCGTTCGAGTTCGTTCAGCACCTTGCCAATGTTCTCGTCCATGAACGAGACCAGACCACAATACCCCGCGATAGCGCGACGAACATCTTCGGGAGAACGGAAGTGGGCATCGTAGTTGACCACGCGCGCATACTCATCCGTGAACGGATGGTGTGGCCTGCACTCTGGCGCATACAGCTTGGGCATGGGCAGATCCATGGCCAGGTAGCGGTAAAACCATTCCGGCGGCGCTGTCAGCGGGAAATGGGGTGCCACCATGGACACGAACAGAACCCAGGGCTTGTCTTGGGGCTTGCCCGCACGCTCAGCGAGCCAGATCTGCGCCCGCGCCGTGATGTCGCGGTCGTAGTGCGTGTAGGTGGATTCGCCGGGGCCGGCCCGTCGCGCCATCTGGCCACACCCCTTGCGCGGTGGAATGTTTTCCCGGATTGACCCAGCGGGGTCGCCAATGCCGTCGATGATGTGCATCGGCAGGATCTCGTCGGAAAAGCCGTGGTCATCACCGGGCCTGCCACGAAAGTGCAGTTTGCCGATGGACACCACTTCGTGGCCTGCTTCGCGCAACACATGGTGCCAGCTTGGCACGGAGCCTTCGTACGCATCGGCGCTGTCCCAGAAGCCGATCTGGTGCACGTACCTGCCAGTCGCGAATGCCGCGCGCGCCGGCACACACATCGGGCTGGTGGTGTAAGCGCTGGCAAATCGGGTGCCGCGCGCTGCCAGCTTGTCAAGATTCGGCGTGGCGATGAACGGGTGGCTGGCCGCGCCGAGGAACTTGGGGTTGTGCTCATCGGACATGAGAACAAGAACGTTCATCGGCTTGGCTGCTGCGGGGTGAGAGGAAACGACCATGGGCGAATTGTTAGCGGCATCGAGTCCGATGAGAATAGGAAGTTGAGACAATTCAGCTATTCTTCTTTCGAATATCGGAGCGAGGCCATAGCGATGGACATTGACACCTTGAAACTGTTCCTCAGCGTCGCCGCAACCGGCAGCTTTTCGCGTGCGGCCGTCCTGTCCAACAGTAGCCAGTCGACGACCAGCAAGCGCATACTGGGGCTCGAACTCGCCCTGGGAAAGCGGCTATTCGAGCGCACTGGCCGGGGAGCTCGGCTCACGGAGGCAGGCCGGCTCCTGGTGCGGCGCGCCGAGTCGCTGGTGCGAGACGCCGATGGGCTTGCGAGCGCACTCAAAGCCGATCTCTCGCAGCCGCAGGGCACGGTTCGGCTGGTCGCGCAAGCATCGGTCGCCTGGCCATTGGTTCTGCAGCTCTACCGTCGATTGGGCCAAGAGTTTCCGCTCATCAAATTGCAGGTTTCAGAGGCTCCGACTCGACAGATCGTTGAAATGATCCAGGATGGCCGCGTCGACCTGGGTGTCCTGTCCGAATGGGGGCAAGAGAACCTGCCCCAGGCTGAACCCCTTTTTTCGGTCCAGATGTTTCTGGTGCTCCCAAAAGGCGATCCTCTGGCCAGCAGGAGACAGATGCCCTTCGCGAAGTTGGCGGGGCTGCCACTCCTGTCTTCGCCTATGCCCAACGGAGCCCGAGTTCTCCTCGAGGAAACAGCCAAGCATCTGGGGATTGAGTTGAACATCGTGATGGATGTGCATTCGATCCACCTGACCAAGAAGCTCACGCGCGAAGGGGTCGGCTACTTCATCGGTTCACGTCATTCGATCACAGAAGAACTGGCCAGTGGTGCGCTGGTCGCTGTGCCAATCGTCTCCCCCACGCTCGCGCTGCAGTTCTACCTGTGCGCCACGAGTCTGCAAAGAAATGCCGGAGCGGTCGCTGCGGTGGCTGGGTTGATACGCCAGTTGGCGCGTTGACGATTCCGTCAAGGCGCAAAGCAACAGCAGGCCGTCAGGCGCAAGTCGGCAACGCGTTCACCGGTTGCAATCGGGACAACTGGAAATGCGACCTGTAGTCAAGACAGCATCGTGAATCTTGAGATCACGCCGGCCATTGCGCCCCGATCATTCCTTCAATTGGCACGGGTGTGTTTTCTACCTCTTGCCTACACGGGTACGCGATTAAAATCGAAACCATGTTTGTGAATGGCCAACCCATGTTGCACACCTATGAAGCCCAATTGCAGGGCAATCAAGTCACCTGGCTTGGCGTACCCCCACCTTTACAGACCCAGCCGCTCCGGGTAGTCGTGATTCTGAACGAATCTTTGAACGAGGATTCACCAGCCTCCATCGCTGAGATATTGCAACATGCCCGTGGTTCTTTGGGAAAGGGTGACCGTGAGTTGGTTTTGGCCGAGTTGGTTAAATCACGCCAGGAGTGGGAGCGTTGAATCGTGGCCACTGGCGCCCTGCAAGTGATGGTTTTCGCGCGCTGCCACTACAGCGTCCCTTCAGCAGGCGAAAATCTTCCCCGGGTTGAGGATGTTCAGCGGGTCGAGCACCTGCTTGATCTGGCGCATCACACCCACCGCCTCACCGTGCTCCGCCACCAGGAACTTCTGCTTGCCCAGGCCGACGCCGTGCTCGCCGGTGCAGGTGCCGTCCATGGCGAGGGCGCGCATCACCAGCCGGTCATTCAGGCGCTCGGCTTCCGCCAGTTCTTTCGGGTCGTCGCGCATGACCAGGAAACCGAGGTGGAAATTGCCGTCGCCCACGTGGCCAACGAGAGGCGCGGTCAGGAAGCTCTGCGCCAGATCACGCTTGCTTTCCGTGATGCATTCGGCCAGGCGGGAGATCGGCACACAGACGTCGCTGGCCCAGATCTCGCAGCCTGGGCGCAAGGCCTTGTTGGCCCAGGTCACGTCGTGGCGCGCGGTCCACAGAGCGGCGCGTTCCTCGGGCCGGGTGGCCCACTTGAATTCGCCACCGCCGTGCTCCGCGGCGACGCCCTGCACTATTTCGGCCTGCTCCTTGACGCCGGCGTCGGTGCCGTGGAACTCGATGAACAGCGTGTTCTTGACCGGATGGTTCATCCGGGAGTATTTGTTGAGCGAACCCATCTGCACGTCGTCGAGCAGTTCGATCCGCGCCACCGGAACCCCGAGCTGGATGGTCTGGATCACCGTGTTGACCGCACCCTCGATCGATTCGAAGGAGCACACGGCGGCGGCCATCGCCTCCGGAATCCCGTACAGGCGCACCGTCACCTCGGTGATGATGCCCAGCGTGCCCTCCGACCCGACAAAAAGCCGCGTCAGGTCGTACCCGGCGGCGGACTTGCGCGCCCGCCGCGCGGTGCGGATGATGCGCCCATCGGCCAGCACCACCGTCAGCCCCAGCACGTTCTCGCGCATCGTGCCGTAGCGCACGGCATTGGTTCCCGATGCGCGGGTGGACGCCATGCCGCCGATCGACGCATCCGCGCCCGGATCGATCGGGAAAAACAGGCCCTGGTCCCGCACATGGGCGTTGAGCTCCTTGCGCGTCACGCGGGCCTGTACTGTCACATCGAGGTCTTCCACGCCCAGGCGCAGCACCTGGTTCATGCGCAACAGGTCGACCACCACGCCGCCCAGGTGCGGTATCACATTGCCTTCGAGCGAGGTGCCGGTGCCGTAGGCGATCACCGGTGTGCGATGGGCTGCGCAGATGCGCACGATGTCGGCAACCTCTTCGCTGCTTTGCGGGAACACCACCGCGTCGGGGCGGTGCGGCGGATGCCACGACTCGTCCTTGCCATGGTGGTCGCGCACACCGGTGCTGGTGGACAGGCGCTCACCGAACTGGCAGCGCAGCGCCTCAATGGCAGCCTGCCGGTTTTCCTCAGGCAGGTCTGCCGGTGGCCGCGCTTCAACGGCCTGTGGAAGGCCGGCCGCCATCACTTGACGTCTTGCACGGCGCGGATCAGCTCCATCCCGCCCACCTTGGAGGCCCAACTGGTGTAGATCGGCGCCATCGCCCGCTGCCACGGGCCTTTGTCCACCTTGTGGTACTTGGCGCCGGCGGCAACCGCCTTCTTGACTGCGTCGTCGTCACCGTCGGCGATCAGCTTGTCCTGCATCTTGATGCCTTCATCAGCCGCCGCTTGCACAAGCGCCTGTTGCGCCGGCGTGAGACGCTTCCAGAAGGTCTGCGAAAAGGCCACCGCCGAGATCGAGTAGATGTGGCCCAGGTCGGTGATATGCGGCGCGACTTCGTAGAACTTGGATATCCAGTAGGTGGTCTTGGCGTTGTCCAGCGCGTCGACCACACCCGTCTGCACGGAGTTGTAGATCTCCGGGAAGGCAATCGGCGTCGGATTGGCACCCAGCAACTTCCAGAGCTCGATATGCAGCGGGCTCTGGATCACCCGTATCTTCTTGCCCTTGACATCGTCGGGCTTGAGGATCGGGAACTTGCCCATCGGGTGGCGTGTTCCGTTGACCAGGAAGCCGACCACCTTGAAACCATGGGCATCGTACTTGGCGGCGAGTTGCTTGCCGATGGCACCGCCCAGCACCTTGTAGGCATGCTCGTCGTCACGGAACAGGAACGGCATGTCGAACAACTGGCCCTCAGGAACCCAAACGCTCATGACCGACACGTTCACTGGCGCACCGCACACCGAGCCCAGGCGCATGCCCTCTGCCATTTCCTTTTCGCCGCCGAGCTGCGAATTGGGAAAGACCTGCACATCGATCTCGCCCTTGCTGGCGGCGTTGATGCGGTCGGCCATGCGCTGCATGCCGATGGTGCCGGGGAAATCTGGCGTGCCCAGCACGCCAAACTTGCAGCTGATCTTGCTCTGGGCCATGGCGGTCTGGGCGCCGCCAAGTGATATCGCCAAAGCCGCCACAAGGCCTGGGATGAATTGCCAGATCCGCATGATGGTGTCTCCTGAGTGTTGGTTGCAATGCGTCCGCAGTGCGAACGCCCTCTTCGCCTCAGCGCGGCACCACCACATCAACTGATGTTGCCGCGCCTGCACTATTATAATAGCATACAAATGTGTTGCAACTGCTGCTGTTTGGTGGTGCTCGCGCCGGCAGCCGATCCGCAACTCGCGCGGGCGCCGGAGCGGGACAAAAGAGGAACAACGATGAAGGTACTTGTTTTCGGTGGAACCCGCTTCATGGGCCGCTACGTCGCGCAGGCACTGCTCGACTCCGGCTGGGAGGTGACGGTGGCCAATCGCGGCACCCGCACGGCGATGCCTGCGGTCGAGTCGATCTGCTGCGACCGCTCCATGCCTGGTGCCCTAGACGTCTTTCGCGGCCGCAAGTTCGACGCGGTGATCGATTTCTCGGCCTATCCGTCAAGCTGGGTGGCGCAGGCCGGTGCCTTGTTTGCCGGCAACATCGCGCGCTATATCTTCATCTCGAGCTGCGCGGTCTACTCCGAGAGCCAGCGTTTTCCGGTGACCGAGGAGTTCCCGCTCGGCCCACCCCACCCGCACCAGGACTACGCTGCCGAGAAGATCCGCTCCGAGCAGCTGCTGGTCGAATTCAGCCAACAGGGCGCTTTTCAAACCGTATCGTGCCGGCTGCCCTTCGTGCTGGGTCCGGACAACTACGAAGACCGCGAGTCGTTCGCATTCAGCCGCCTGCTGGCTGGCGCCCCGATACTGCTGACCAACGGTGGCAACGCCATCCATTCGTTCGTTTATGCCGGCGACGTGGCGCAGGCCCTGATCGCCCTGCTGCAAGCCGACGACAAGGTGGATCGCCAGGCCTTCAATATCGCCATCGCCCAGGCCACCACCAGCCGGGGCTTCATCGAGGCCTGCGCTGCGGTCGCCGGGAAAGAGCCGATGTTGCGCTCCATACCTTTGGGCGACCTGGGTTTTGACCAGCAGGACTTCGACCTCAAGAATCTGACCTTCCCGTTCCCGCATTTCAATTTCTACGTGAGCTCCGACAAGCTGCGGCGGTTCACCGGTTTCGAGCCGGTGTACTCTCTGCCGCAGATGCTGCAGGTGTATTACGACTGGTGGATTGGGCGCGGTGATCTCGCACCCAAGGTCTATGCAAGGGAACATGCGGCCCTGCGTCGCCTGGAGCACTCTGATGGTGTGAACCGGCCTTAGGCGCTGAAGCGCCGAGTGACGCCCGCAGCGGCCAGAAACAGGGGGCGCAACGTCACGCCCAGGCCGGCGCCGAAGCCGGTCAGCACGGTGCGGCCACCCTGCACCGACACTGGCTCGACCACCACATCGCAGTAATAACCTTCGCAAAAGCCGCGCACGGTTTCCATGGTCATCGCGTTCGGCGTCGCCGCGCACAGCTGCAGACAGGCGAACAGGTTCACCGGCCCGGTACAGTCGTGCGGGGCGATCGGCAGGTGGTGGGTGTCGGCGAGTGTGGCGATCTTCAGCGCCTCGCTCTGACCGCCGGTCCAGATGATGTCCGGCATGACGATGTGCGCGCCGCCGGCGTCCAGAATGCGGCTGTAGGCGTGGCGGGTGAACAGGCGTTCGCTGACCGACTGCGGGACCCGCGTCTCCTGCACCAGCCGCGCCAGGTCCTGTGCGCTGTCGGGCTGGATGATGTCCTCCATCCACATCACGTCATAGGGCTCGAGCGTGCGGGCGATGCGCAGCGCCCAGTTCAGATCCCAGCGCGCGTGGTCCTCGATGGCGATCTGCATCCGGTCGCCGACCACTTTGCGTATCTCCTGCACCGTCCACAGGCCGCGCGCCAACTGCTCGCTCAGCAGGTCATGGCCGACCGGCCCGACCGCCGACCAGCCGGCCGGCCCGGTGACGGCGCTCACCAGGAGCTGCAGCGCAAACTGGTTCCAGGGCCAGACCTTCATGGCCGAGATGCCCTGCGCCAACAGAGACTGCGCCAGTTCGCCGGGCCATTGCAGAAAACCATCCTGGTCGGCATACAGCGGCGTTTTGACGCAGCTGTTGTAGACCCAGATGGTCTCGCGCGTCTGGCCACCCAGCAAGTACAGCACCGGCTCGCCGGTGTGTCTGCCCAGCAGGTCCCACAGCGCCAGATCGATCACCGATATCGCAGGCATCTCGGCGCCGGCAAAGCCGAAGAAGTTCGCATAGGACAACAGCGCCTGCCAGTGCCGCTCGCGGTCGAACGTGGACTATCCCGGCAGCATTGGCGCCGTGAACTCGTGAATCACCGCCTCCACCGCGCAGGGGATGTAGAAGGTCTCGACCAGGCCCACCAGGCCATCGTCCGTGTGAAGCTGCAGCCAGAGCAGGTTTGGATGCACGGAGCAGCGGATGACCTCGATGCGCTGGAGCTTCAAGGTCGGTGGTCTCCACGGGCGGCTACAGCAGGTCGTTTGGCGCGTCAAACGTGAAGCTGTACTGGTCCGCGCGGTGCTTGGACAGGGTCAACTCGATCGGGTCTCCGGCCGTCGTGAAATAGAGCATCTCGGTGGCGAGAACCGGCGCGCCGGGCTCGCACATCAAAACCGAGGCCACTGTCTCGTCGGCGGCCTGTGCCCGCACCGTGATCTGCGCGCGCGACAACTGGATGCCCAAATGGCGCTGGACCGCACGAAAAATCACGACGTCATCGAAATCCGCCCGCTTGAGCCGGCTGCCGATTTCCGGCGGAAAGTAAAACGTGATTTGTGACACCGGCAGATCGTTGACGAACTGCACCGCGCGCAGGCAATAACAGGCCGTGGCCGGCTCGAGGGCAAACACTTCACAGGCGTACGCGCAGCGTTCCTTGCGGTAGCTCTTGATCATCAGGCGGCGGTCGACTGTGGAGGCGGCAATGGCGTCCAGACTGCGCATCTCGCGCGGCTTCTGGTATCCCTGCTGCATGGCCACGATTGCGGGTTTGGCGGCACGCTTGGTGATCAGGCCCTCTGCCGCCAGGACTCCCAGCGCCTGGCGCACCGTGATCATGCTGACGCCGAACCGCATGGCCAGCTCTGCCTCGTGTGGCAATGGGCTGCCGGGACGTAGCACACCGTCGCGTATCGGTTTGCGCAACAGGTCTCCCAGTTGACGGTAGAGCGGCCCGTGCTCCCGTGTCAGGAGACGTGGCTTCATGCTTTGCATGGCCGATTCTTGCTGGACCGATTCGTCTGCGGTTTCCTGCGCAGCGGCCAGCTCTCGGGTCCTGTTGGTTTTCAATTCACATCCAATCTCGTTGTTGCCATTGATGTCCGTGCTTCTTTGACGGCGCATTTCAGTCTAACTTGCCGGGGGTCCACCAAGGCCATTGCAGCCGTCAACACAAGCTGCGCCATTGCGCAACACTTGAGCGCCGAATACGCAAGGCCGCGCGGGATGATACCCGTAGCCCATCGAATTACGAGTGTCATCTGGCGTTGGAGTTCAGCTTCGGCCCCCAAGCACCGGTTCATTCCCCAGTCGTTCGAAATGCCGCTTGGCCACCTGGCTCCAACGAGGGATGGCGGGTGCCAAGTCTTGGTGTCTGACCATGCGGCGCGGCGGGCCGCACCGAGAAGCACTCGGTCGTTTATGGAAGATCAAGGGTCTGCGTCAGGAAAAACCGGTCGAAAACGCCCTTCAGGACCTTCACCGGACGGTAGTGGGCCTGTAAATCCACTGATCGAATTAGCGCCACACGCCGATGCGCGCCGGCGGCGGATACTTGTCCATCGGCAGCTTCACGTGTTCATCGATTTCCAACTTCAGCACGGCGGCGACGCGCACGACGTGGTTGTAATAGGTGATTGCCAGCACGAGTTCGATCAGACGCTCGCGGCCCAGGTGCTGCTCCAGCAGCGTCCAGGTTTCGTCCGACAGCGAGAGTTCAAGCGTGATGTCACGGGCGGCCTTGAGGGCGGCGCGATCAAGCGCGGGCAGCGACGTTGTCTCGCCATTCGTCTCGGCCATCAACGCGTCGATGTCCTGATCCGTTGCGCCAGCGCGCAAAGCACCCCGCAGATGCCAACTGAACTCGTACGCATTGGCGGTGACGTAGGCGACCTGCACGATCGCCAACTCCCGCAGCCGGGCGTCCAGCGGCGCTTCGGTCCCAAGCCACTTGCCGATTCGCGAGAAGAACACGTCGAGGGCGATCGGGTTGTTCGCCACCGCCATCTTGAGGTTTGTCGGCGGGGTCAGGATATGCCGGAATTCCGGGCTGACGCCTTCAGGGGGGATGTAGGGAACTCTTGCCACAGCCACACTCCAAGTGCTCGTTTATCCATCACAGGCCAACTTCAGCGGCCAAGGCCTTCGTTGCGATGCTATTATATTAGTATAGTGTCTTGACGACCACGGTCGATGCGCCAGGCCAGGACGCTACCGACGTATTCGCAGCACGTCTCGCATTCATCTTGTTGTCCAGGAGGCTCCCACCTATGACTTCCATGCCTGCACCCTTGTTTGACCTCAGCGGTCGAGTTGCCGTAGTCTCCGGCGCCGCGCAGGGCATGGGACGAGCCATGGCGACGGCGCTGGCTGAAGCTGGCGCCGATCTGTTGTTGGCCGACCTCAACATCGACGGCGTACAGCGGACGGCCGAGCAACTCCGTTCTCTTGGGCGGCGCGCCATCCCGGTGGCGTGCGACATGTCCGATGTTGCGCAGGTGCAGGCGCTGTTCGAGCGGCTGGACGAGGAGTTTGGTCGCATTGACTTCCTTGGCAACGTCGCCGGCGCCGGGCTGCGGTGCGACCCTCTTGAACTCACCGTCGACGACTTCGTGGCGGTGTTGCAACGGCTTGTCGTCGGGCGCCTTTTTGCCTGCCAGCAGGCGGCGCGGCGCATGCTGGCCCAGGGCCGCGGCAGCATCGTCAATATTAGCTCGCTGGCCGGAGTCAGCGCGCTCGGGCGCGGCCACATCGCCTACAGCGTCGCCATGGGCGGCGTCGTCCAGATGACGCGCGAACTCAGCACCGAATTCTGCGGCCGCGGTGTGCGCGTCAACTGCATCCTGCCGGCCCAGATCTGGAACCCAGGCCTTGAAGCGCGCTCCAAGGCCGATCCAACCCTGATCGACACCTGGCTGCGCGGTATCCCGTGCGGGCGATTCGGTCAGCCAGATGACATCAAGGGGCTGTCGGTGCTGCTGGCGTCGGATGCGTCCTCCTTCATCACTGGCGCGCTGATCCCGCTGGATGGCGGCTGCCTGGCGATGAATGCCGGTGCGACGCCGGGGCCGGTGGTCTGAAGCCAAGGCTGCCAGCCATGCCCTGCAGTGACAGCGACGGCGAGTCGAGCACCTCGACGATCGACAGGCTGGCTTCGAGATGTCACGCGCAGGGTTGACTGGACGACCGAATCGCTTGCGATGGTTGCGGTACTTGCTCGCCTTCAAGCCACCTCAAGCCCGATCACAAGACGCCGCCCAAGCACGCTGATGGCCTGCGCCAGGCGCGGCAGTTTGGAGCCGTAGTGCGGGTCCAGCATGCGGCGAACCTCTTTCTCGTCGATACCCATTCGCTGGGCCAACTGCACTTTGGTGATGCCGGCCTCGCGCATGGCGACACACAGCGCGGCCTTTGCCACCGTCTCCGCAGGCGGCGATACCAGACGCTCACCTCGGCGCGGCTTGCTCGGCGCGGGAAACGCCAATCCTGCCTGCATATAGGCTGCAAACACTTCGTCCATGGCGTCGCCCGCTTCAACCAGCGCCTGCACCAGATCATCACCCTGGGTAACCAGTTGGGGCAGGTCGCGGCAGGTCACGACGAAGCCACCCTCCTCTGACGGCGCCAGCCGCACCGCGTATTCAAACCGTTCCATACTGCATCTTTCAAAGTTCGGAAGCCTTGATGCCGATCTGGGCACACATGGCGTGCAAGGTTCCTGTTTTCAGTTCGTCCTTCAGATTGCGAACGACCGAGAAGGCGGTGCCGAAATAGAGCGTTTGATGGCTACCCTTGCCACGCGACGCATCCAGAACCACGACAACACCCCGCTTCTTGCCAAGCGCTCGCAACTTGCGGATGAATTCGTTCCCGGTCACCGCAACATTGTCGGTCGAAACCGTCCGACAGGCAACTCATGCGGGCGTCCATCACGGGCGTCACCCGCAACGCCATCTGCCCAGGCTGGGTGCTGATGCCGTTGGTGCAAAAGCAGGTGGGCGCGCGTGGCCTGGCCTGGAAAATGGATGGGGGCTGGTCGGCCCGATCGGCCGTGGCCAGGGCGTGCTGGCCTGCGGTCAGGCGCCCCCAAGAAACTCGGGACGGGGAATAGGTAAAAAAGCTTGCTTCCTTATTTGCTCACTGGTCGTACATCGCAGCGCGCAGTTGTGCGTCTGTATCCACCGCCAGTGACGGATCGTCGACCTCGACCACGACGTCATGGATGGTGCCGGTGAAGCGGAATGGTGCCTCGTAGCTGGCCGACACCGGCAGGCCGCTGTCGTAGCCGCAGCACAGGCCTTCGCAGGAAATATTTATCACCGCCGGTATCGTGCGCTCGATCAATCCTTCGCCGACCACAACACCGTCGATGCGCAATTCGGCCCGACCCTGGTGTTCGCCGGTGCGATGGAGATGCAGCGCCAGCACGCAGTCGCCCCGCGGCACGGCCACCGTGGACGTGACGCGGTATTCCTGCAGCCCGAGGTAGTTGTGCACGTACACCAGCCGGTCGTCTTGCACGAACAGCGCATACCCGGCGAACCAACTGCCGTGGGCGAGCAACACGCCTTGCGCACCACCTTGCGCAATCGTGACGCGCGCCGTGATCGTGTGTGACTTGTTCTTCAGGTTGACCGCGGTGAATTCGAACTGCGGCGCTGCCATGGGTTCGTAGACGTACCGGTTCGTCGGTGCTCGGGTGCCCGGCTTGGGCACGGAAAAACGCAGCTGCATGCGCGAGTCTAGCGGCAGCACCTTGTACTTGCCAGCCTCGACCCACCACTGCTCGATCAGCGCCTTGAGTTTGTCGGGGTGTTTGTCCGCCAGGTTGTGGCATTCGGAAAAATCTTCAGCCACGTGGTAGAGCTCCCATTGCTGCGCGTCGAGCATCTCTTCGGTCAGTTCGCCGCCTTGCGGCTGCTCGACCACCGCCTTCCACCCATCAGCCCAGATGGCGCGCGAGCCGATCATCTCGTAATACTGCACCCGCTTGCGCGTGGCCACGTCGGCGTCGGCAAAGGTGTGCGCAAAACTCACGCCCTCGAGTGGCGTCTGCGCCACACCGCCCAGCGTGGTGGGCGGCGCAACACCCAGCGCGTCGAGCAACGTGGGCATGATGTCGGTGACATGGATGTATTGGCTACGGATCTCGCCGCGCGCGGCGATGCCCTTGGGCCAATGCAGGATGAATGGGTCGCTCATGCCACCTTGGTGCAGGTAGCGCTTCCAGCGCCGCAGCGGCGTATTGCCGGCCCAGGCCCAGCCCCAGGCGTAGTTGGGATACGACCGCACTGTGCCCCAGTCGTCCAGGTGTTGCAGGTTCTCGGCAATACTCGCCTGATACCCGTTGGGAAACTGGCATCCGTTGAACAGGCCGTTCTCGCCGCCCTCCGACGAGGCGCCATTGTCCGAGGCAAGGATGACGATGGTGTTGTCGAGCTCGCCGCGGCGCTCCAGCGACTGCAACACACGTCCGATATGGTGGTCGGTCTGCTCGAGAAATCCCGCGTACACCTCCATCTGGCGCGCAAACAGTCGGCGTTCGTCGTCACTGAGCGCATCCCAGGGCTTGACCCATTGTGGGCGTTCGCTCAGCGCCGTGCCGGGCGGGATGATGCCGGCCTGCAGCTGGCGCTCGTATACATCCCTGCGCCAATGCTCCCAGCCCTGGTCGAACTGGCCGCGGTACTTGTCGCTCCACTCTGGTTCCACATGGTGCGGCGCATGACCGGCACCCAGGCAGTAATACATGAAGAAGGGCTTGTCGGGGTCCACTGCGCGCAGATCGGTGATGTAGCGCATCGCGGTGTCGGCCAGGTCGGCATTGAGGTGGTAGCCGTCCTGCGGCCGACCTGGCGGCTCGATGAAATGGTTGTCGTGCACCAGCGACGGCGCCCACTGGTTGGTCATGCCGCCGAGAAAACCGTAGTAGCGCTCGAAGCCACGGGCCAGCGGCCAATGCGCCTTGATCGCGCCGGCGGCGTTTTCGCTGGCCAGTGTCAAGTGCCACTTGCCGATCGCGAAAGTGGCATAACCCTGGGCCAGAAGGACCTCGGACAGGAAGCCGTTTTCTTTCGGCACCATGCCGTTGTAGCCAGGATATCCGGTTGCCATCTCCTGGATGATGCCCACGCCGTTGGAGTGGTGGTTGCGCCCGGTGAGCAGGCAGGCGCGTGTCGGCGAACAGATCGCCGTGGTGTGGAAGTCGCGGTAGCGCAGACCACCGGCGGCGAGCCGGTCCATGTTCGGCGTACGGATCGTCGAACCGTAACAACCCAGTTGGGCGAAACCGACGTCGTCGAGCAGCACCACCAGCACGTTCGGCGCGCCTTTGGGCGCCTTGGCCCCGACCGGCCAGGCCGGCTGCGACTGCCCAGCGGTGCGGGCGATGTGCCCGGTGAAGGCGCCGCCTTCGGGGTAGGTCTTGAGCGGATTACTCGCCATCACGTTCTCCTATGCGAAGTTAACTTTCGAAGGGGAAGCGCGGTCGCACTTCCGGATTCACGATCGTCGCCGCCGCCGGCATCCGGCCGGCGCGCAAATCGATCAGGTTATGCACGACGGCATCAATCATCTCGAAGCCCGCTTGTACCGAACCATTCGCGATGTGCGGCGACAGGATCACGTTCTCGAGCGATGCCAGCGGCGTCAGCGGCGGGTCGATGCGGTCGACGAAGATGTCGATACTGCTCCAGGTATCGATGCCGGCCCCGGCGATTGGCCCTTGAGTGAGCGCCCGGTACAACGCCGCCTCATCGACCAGTTTGCCGCGCGAGGTGTTGATGAGCACCGCTCCAGGTTTCATCTTCGCCAGGGCAGCGTCATCGATCATGTTGACGGTGTGCCGGGTCAGCGGCACGTGCAGCGAAACGTAATCGCTCGCACGCAGCACCGTGTCGAGATCGGTCATCTCGACCCCCAGGGCATCTGCCTCGTCGCTCGGCGCGCCGGGCCTGGAGCGCGTTGCCAGCACGCGCATGCCAAAGCCGCGTGCACGTCTCGCCACATGAACCGCGCTGCGGCCGAATCCGATCAGGCCAAGCGTCGAGGCGCTCATGCGATTGGTTCTCCGGATGAAGCGCCGTGCCCGCGCGAGGTCGCCATCCTGCATCGCGCGATGGGCGGGACCAAGCCAGCGGTTGAAGTGAAGGATCATGGCCATTACGTGGTCGGCCATGTCCTCAGCGCAAAAATAGGGGGTGTTGCAGACGAGTATGCCGAGCTCCGTTGCGCGCGCGACGTCGATCCTGTCGGTGCCGGTGCCGATACGCGCGATGGCCCGCGCGCGACCCTTGCCAAGCGCATCGATGACCAACTTTGGCAATGGCGTGCCGATCGTCGCGACGACATCGGCATCGGTGACGGCACGCGCGATCGCCATCGGATCTTCGTCATCACACCGCACGATGGCAATGCCGTTCTCAGCGAGGCGCCGAAGCTCGTACTCACCGGGTTGGAATATTTGCGCGGTCAGGCGCACAACCTTGAAGTCAGTTTCGCTCATCTCGATGTCCATTCAACCATTGAAGGCGCTGCCATCAACAGACCCACCTTGGCATGGCCGGGCAGGAGACAAGTTGGGTTTGTCGGCGATCATCCTGTGGTGCTGGGCGGAGTGATCGCGCGTACTCCTTCAATTCCTGGTTCAGTACGACCAAAAATGTCATCCTGAATGCGTGGCATATGCTCTGCCCCTGAGCAAGCTTGGCGCGGTCGCGAGGGCGAGAAATCTTTCGGAACTACCGCGCCACCTGACTGACTATCGGGGTCACTCTTCGCACAATGTCATCTTGGGTTTTCTGCGCTTCCTGGCTGGTGTTTGGTGGAAACAAGCGCATACCGATGGACAGTGCTTTTTCCTTGAATTCCCCGTTGGCAAGAAGTGTTGAAATCTCGCGACTCAAACTTTGGACAACCTGCGATGGGGTTCCCGAGCGCACGTCGATTGAGGTCCAACCATCGTAAACAAACTTGGTGAAATCCGAGACACCCAACTCGCCGAGCGTCGGCACATTCGGCAACTGCGGTGCCCTGGCTTGTCCGACCACAGCAATCGGCACCAGCTTTCCAGCTTGTATCAGTGCCAGTACGTTGGTGACGCCATCCAGTCCATACGCGAGACGGCCCGGCAGAAGGTCCAAATGCATGGGCGGCCCACCTCTGTAGGGCACATGCGTCGCCTTGGCATTGATCGCACTCAAAAGGGTTTCTCCGGCAAGGTGCGGCGCAAGCCCGGTCCCGGTTGAACCCCACGCTGCCTTTCCGTCAGCCTTTGCCAGGAACTCCTTGAATTGATTGAAGTCCTTGATGCCTGAACTGGGCGGCGCGACGATGATCACTGGAGAAACGCCGAGCATCGCCACTGGCGTGAAATCCTTCATCGGATCGATCTTGAGCGACGGTTCGATCAACCTGATGGTGGTCTTGCTCGAGAGCGAGGCAATCAAGGTACAGCCATCGGCAGGCCGTGACAAGACATGAGCCGCGCCAACCATTCCGCTGCCTCCATTGTGGTTCTCGACGATCACCGTTTGTCCGGTAGCTTTGGCAAGCCGCGGCGCGAACTCGCGGACCAAGAGGTCTATGGCGCCGCCTGGCGGGACGGGGGCAACAATGGTTAACGTTTGGCTCGGACAGTCAAAAGCTTGCGCACTGGCATCGTTTGCATGAAGCAAGGCCGCCAGCAACGAAAACGAGACGAGCCTCAGCATCTTGATGGACAACATGGGTTTCTCTCCTGGTTGATTTCAACTATTGCTCAATGAATGCACTGCGCAGTTGCGCTTCAGCATCGGATCCGGGCACGCCCTCGACCTCCACTACCACCCGGGCGATGTGCCCTGTGAAACGAAACGGGGCGCGGTAGTCCGGGGTCACGGGCAAGCCACTGTCGTATCCGCAACACAGGCCCTCGGACGAGGTTTCAATCACCGCCGGTACCGTGCGCGGGATGTCGCCCTCGCCGACCTTTCGTTGGTCGACAAACAGTTCAGCGCGCCCCTGGTGTTCGCCGGTGCGCGTAAATCGCATTTGCAGCGACAACTTGCCTGCTGACAACACCTCTGAGGCACTGACACGGTACTCGGCCAGACCCAGGTAGTTGTGCACATAATGCAGGCGCTGGCCTTGGACGTAAAGGGAGTAGCCGCCAAACCAACTGCCGTGTGCGAGCAAGACACCTTCGGCCCCGCCTGGCGCTATCTCGACTTCGGCGGTGATGGTGTGGGAGCGATTCTTGACGTTGACGGCCGTGTAGTCAAATTGCGGCGCACCGCCGGGAAAGTAGACGAAGCGATTGCCAGTCGGGCGGTCCGTCGGCTTGGGTATAGCCATGCGCAACTGCATGCGTGAATCGAGTGGCAACACGTTGTACTTCTCGGCCTCGATCCACCAGCGGTCAATCAGTTCAGCAAGTTTCTCTGGATGCTTGGCCGCCAGGTCTTCGGACTCCGAGAAGTCTTCGGCCACGTGGTAGAGCTCCCACTTCTGCTTTGCCAGCATTTCCTCGGTCAAGAGACCCCCCTGTTCTTGCTCCACCACCGCTTTCCAACCGTCCTTCCATAACGCACGCGAGCCGATCATTTCGTAATACTGCGCCTCTTTCTTGCTGGGCGCCTTCGCATCCCCAAAGGTATGCGCAAAGCTCACGCCTTCGAGCGGTCGCTGGGCGATACCGCTGACGTGGGATGGCGCTGCAATGCCCAGCGCATCCAGTATGGTCGGAGCTACATCGACCACATGCACGTACTGGTCACGCACCTCGCCACACGCAGCAATGCCTTTGGGCCAATGGACAATCAGCGGATCGCTCATGCCGCCCTGGTGCAAGTAGCGTTTCCAGCGCCGCAGCGGTGTGTTGCCGGCCCACGCCCAGCCCCACGAATAGTTGGGATAGGATTTGACGCCACCCCACTCGTCGATGTGTTTGAAGTCTTCCTCGACACTTGCCTCGACGCCATTGGCAAAGATGCAGGCGTTGAACATGCCGTGTTCGCTGCCTTCGGCGGACGCCCCGTTGTCGGAGGCGAGCAGGATGAGCGTGTTGTCCAGTTCGCCGAGCTGCTCCAGGAATGCGATGACGCGCCCGATGTGGTGGTCGGTCTGCTCCAGGAATCCGGCGTACACCTCCATCTGCCGCGCGTAGAGTTGCCTTGCCTTGCCGGACAGGGTGTCCCATGCCTTCACCTGGGCCGGCCGGCCCGCGAGTTTGGTATTGGGTGGCACGATGCCGAGCTGCAGCTGGCGCGCAAACACTTCCTCGCGCCAAAGGTCCCAGCCCTGATCGAACTTGCCCCTGTAGCGCTCTATCCACTCGGGTTCGACATGGTGCGGTGAGTGCCCTGCGGCCAGGCAGTAGTACATGAAAAATGGTTTGTCTGGCGCCACCGCCCGAAGATCGACCAGATTGCCGATGGCGTGATCGGCGAGATCAGCATTCAGGTGGTACCCCTCTTCAGGACGTTTGGGCGGCTCGATGCAGTGGTTGTCATGCACCAGCGCCGGCACCCACTGGCTGGTCTTGCCACCAATGAAGCCATAAAAAGTCTCGAATCCACGCGACAGCGGCCAGCGCGCCCTGGTGGCACCGGCAGCGCATTCGCTGGCCGGCGTCAAATGCCATTTGCCAATGCCAAAGGTAGCATAGCCTTGTGCCAGCAGCATCTCGGACAGGAAGCCGTTCTCTTTCGGCACGCTGCCGTTGTAGCCCGGAAAACCAGTGGCCATTTCCTGGATGATTCCAACGCCATTGGAGTGCGGGTTGCGCCCGGTCAAAAGACTGGCCCGCGTGGGAGAGCAGATCGCAGTGGTGTGGAAGTCCCGGTAACGCAAACCGCCGGCTGCAAGGCGATCGATGGTGGGTGTGCGGATATCGGAGCCATAACATCCGAGCTGCGCGAAACCCACATCGTCGAGCAGGAAGACGAGCACGTTGGGTGCGCCGGGTTTCGCGCGCGGTGCGCTCGGCCAGGCGCCTTCGGAGCTTGACGCCGTGCGGCCGATCTTGCCGGTGAAAGGTGTCCCCTCAGGGTAAGTCTTGAAGTCGGTCATGCATACCCTGGTGAATGGGCAGGCGTTTGAACGCCCGGGTGGGTGGCAGGGAAATCCGGTCCTGCGCGTCGGCGAGGCGCAGCTCCAGCGGCACCCGGCTGCGCTCGCAGTTGATGTCTCGCGTTGTGTGTCGCGGCCAGTAGGAGGACAGCCGGCCGCCATAAGCTGCCGCCGGGTTCGTCGCCCTGTGCAGGCGGTGCGCCACCAACGCCGGGGCGTCAATGTGCCCGGGCGATGCCAGCGTTTGCCGCAATTCCGGGCTGGTTTTCCTAGTAGCGTGGCTGGTGGGAAAGTTTGCCATGATCAGACTTCAACTGCTTGTTCATCTATCATAATAATATAAGTTCATATTGCCCCTGGGGATTACCCTTGCTGCCAGAGCACTCCGGTGGTCGAAGCGGTTTGATCGAAGCCCAACGGACTAATGACCGAGCACGAATGGCGAGGCTGCGATGGCAGGTGCGACATCGCTTGGGCATCTCAACAGCCCATGAGCCCGCCCTGGGCGGGTGGCCTCGATGGGCGGCTAAAGCAGGTCGTTTGGCGCGTCGTAAGTTATGCTGAACTGGTCGGCGCGGTTCTTCGACACCGTCAGCTCCACCGGCTCGCCACTGGCCGAAAAGTACAGCATCTCGGTGGCCAGGATCGGCCCGCCGATGTCGTAGGCCAGCGTGCGGGCCAGCACCTCGTCGGCAATCTCGGCACGCACGCGGATCTGCGCCCGCGACAGCTGGATGCCCAGGTGCCGCTGCACAGCCCGGAACACCACCACGTCGTCGAAGTCGGCCCGCTTGAGCCGGCTGCCGATGGCCGGCGGGAAATAGAACGTCGTCTGGGTGATCGGCCGGTCAAGCACCATCAGCACCGCGCGCAGGCAGAAACAGGCGGTGCCCGGCGGCAGGCCGAAGGACTCGCAGGCCAGCGCCGACTGCTCCTTGCGGTAACTCTTGATGACCAGCCGGCGGTCCAGGCTGGATGCCGCGATGGCCGCAAAACTCTGGAACTCCAGCGGCTTGCTGCGCACCTGGGGTGTGGCCACGATGGCCGGTTTGGCGGTCCGCTTCTTGATCAGCCCCTCGCCCTCCAGGTCCCGCAGAGCCTGGCGCACTGTGATCAGGCTGACACCGAACTGGCTGGCCAGGTCGGCCTCGCGGGGCAGCGGGCAGCCGGGTGCGAGCTGCCCGTCCTGGATCGGGGCACGCAGGCGCGTGGCCAGCTGCCGGTACAAGGGGCCATCGTCTCGGATCAGCAGTTGCGGCTTGAACGCGGCCAGTGCGGCCTCCTGCTGGGCGGTTTCGTCGGCCGGTTCCTCCGCTGGGGCCTGGTCTGTTCGGGTGCTTGACGTCATGGTCCTGTGTCTGTTTGTGCCGGCTGTTGTCGCCGTGCAGCCGTGACGATAACCGAATCAGGCACCCCGACCAGCCCTCAGGCCAGCACCCGTGCCGTGCTGACGCCGTTCACGATGTTGGGTGGCAACTGGCCGCGGGCCGCTGCCAGTGCGCGGGTTGCCGCCCCTTCGCGCAGTGCCTTCACGGCGGTCGGGCTGACCGATGCGATATGCGGTGCGACGATCAGGTTCGGCAGGCTGCGCAGCACATGGTCCACCGGCAGGGGCTCCGGGTCGAATACATCCAGCGCCGCCCCGCCGAGCTGCCCGCTCTGTAGCGCCTGCACCAGCGCAGCAGTGTCGACGAGGTCGCCGCGTGCGACGTTGACCAGCAAGGCGCCCGGTTTCATGCGCGCCAGAGTCTCCGCGCGGATCAGCTGGCGCGTGGCAGCGGACGACGGGCAATGCAGGCTGACGATGTCCGACTCCGCCAGCAACGCGTCCAGCGGGCGGGCTTCGGCACCGGCGGCCGCGATGTCGGTAGCGGCAACCACCGGGTCATGCACCAGCACCCGGCACTTGAACGCCCGCAGCCGGCCGACCACCTCGCGCCCGATCCGTCCGAAACCGACAACGCCCACCGTCTGCTGCCGCAGCACCCGCATGCCCGTCACCGGTGTTGCCAGCCGCCACTGGCCGGCGCGCAGGTCGGCGGTGTGGGTCACCACCTGGCGGGTCAGGCCCAGGATGAAGGCCAGCGTGTGGTCTGCCACCTCGTCGATGCAGTAGTCCGGGATGTTCGATACCGGCAGGCCGTGGGCCCGGGCTGCGTCCAGGTCGACGTTGTCCACGCCGATGCCATACCGCACGATCGCCCGCGCGCGGGTCATGGCGCCAATGACATTCGCGTTGATCTTCGCGAACTGGGTGATCACCGCGTCGGCATTTGCCACTGCGGCCATGAGCTCCGCCTCGTTGCTGCAGTGGTGGCCGACGATGTCGCAGTCGCCCTGTGCCAGGACGGCCGTCTCCAGGGCCAGGTCGGGAAAGCTGTAGTCGGTGACGACGATGGTGCGGCGTGGGGTCATGGTGGGGGTGTCTCCGTGGTTTGTCCGAGTCGTTTTTCCCAGCCGTCCTGGTAGATGTTCAGGTAGGCCCGGGGGTCATAAGGGTGTGCGCGTGCCACATCCATGTCAAAGTCGAGGCCCAGGCCGGGCGCATCCGGCAGCGACAGGTGCCCGTTGGACGGGTCCAGCCGGGGGTGCCAGGTCACCAGGTCCCGCACCCAGGGCTCGTTGAAGGCGTCGAAGTGTTCCTGGATCAGGAAATTGGGCACACAGGCGGCCAGCTGCAGGCATACCGCCGTCGCCACGGGACCGCCGCTCTGATGGGGCGCGATCCAGCTGCCATGCGCGTGCGCCAGATGGGCCACTGCCAGGGTATTCGTGATGCCGCCCAGCGACATCGGTTCGGGCTGGAAGATGTTGACGCCGCCACCGGCCGCCAGCGTATAGAACTGCCCTACCGTGTCGTACATCTCGCCGGTGGCGACCCGGATCGGGCTTTGCAGCGCGACCGCGTTGGCCGGCTGCTCGCGTTCACGGGTGGTGGGCTCTTCCCACCAGAAGATGTCCAGCGGCGCCAGCCGGCGCGCGGCGCGCAGCGCGTCGGCCTCGGTGAAACGCGCATGCACGTCGATCAGGATGCGCAGCTGCGGGCCGAAGCGCTGCCGCAGGGCCGCCACGATGTCGTGGCTCAGCCGCAGTTCGCCCTCGTCGATGAAGCCCTGCGCGGTGCCGAAGGGGTCGAGCTTGAGCGCATGGAAACCCATGCCCACCACGGCTTCGGCCGCCTGCACGAAGGCCTCGGGCGTGCGCTCGGTGCGGTACCAGCCATTGGCGTAGGCCGGTACGCTGTCACGCACCCGGCCCCCCAGCAGCTGGTGGATCGGCACGCCGAGCGATTTGCCCAGGATGTCCCAGCAGGCGACCTCGATGGCCGCCACTGCCGTGCGGTGGATATGTCCGCCGTCGAGCGAGACGCTGTCCATCAGCCGTTTCGAGAGCCGATTGACCTGGCGCGGGTCCTGCCCGATGGCAAGGTGCTCCAGTTCTCGCACCGCGGTTTCGGTGGTGCGGATGAAGCCGTTCAGCGTGCCCTCGCCGATGCCATGCAGCCCGCTGTCGGTATGCAGGCGCAGCAAAAGCCAGTTCTTCCAGCCTGCACTGACCGTGCAGGTCTCGATCGCGGTGATTTTCACGCTGCCTGTCTCCAGTCGTTCTTGTTCCTCTGTATATTATTATAAGAATATGGCGGCGCGTCGAGTGCTGAATCCAGCCATGCCGAATCCCCCGGGGCGCCAGCCCTTCAGGTTTCGGACAGCACAACCACCGGCCGGTGCTGGCGCGCGGTCAGCCAGGCGCTCGACATGCCGCATACCGCAATCAGCAGGATCCCGCCCCAGGCCCACTGGTCGGGCACGTGCGCGAAGATCCACCATCCGAACAGCACGGCAAATCCGATCTGGCAGTACATGTAGGGCATCAGCGTCGAGGCCGGCGCGCGCCGGTAGGCCTGTGCCAGCAGGAAATGCCCGATGGCGCTGGCCGTGCCCATCAGGCACAGCGCCGCCCAGGTCAGCGCGGAGTCGACCGCCGACCAGGTCCAGGGCAACAGCACCAGGGTCAGGCCGGCACACAGCCACACGGTGCACAGATGGGTGGTCGTCGGGTTTTCCAGCCGGCCCAGGTGGCTGGAGATCAGCTGGAACCAGCTGCTGAACACCACGCAACCGATCGGCAGCACCACCCACCAGCCGAACCCGACGCTGCCGCCGGGGCGGATGATCATCATGGCTCCGACCAGGGCGCCGGTCACGAACACCCACTGCCAGGCGGAGATCCTTTCCTTCAGCACCAGCACCGCCAGCACCGTGACCAGCATGGGCACCAGCATGACGATGGCGGCAAATTCGCCCACCGGCATGTATTTCAGGGCCGCCATGGCGAACAGCGTGGTGATCGCGAACACCGCCGCCCGCAGCAGCTGCAGCCTGGGATGGCGGGGCACGAGGATGGCGCGGCCGTGCATCGGCAGCAGCACGGCGGTGGACACCACGGCCTGCAGCAGGTAGCGCATGGACAGCGCCATCAGCACTGGTACCGAGGCCATCGCGAGCTTTGCGCTGGTGTCCAGGATGGCGAAACACAGCGTGGCCAGCGTCATCAGGCCGATGCCGGCGAAGATGCTCGCGCGGCTGTAGCTCATGGCCTGGCCCTCGCGCCGACCAGGGCACCGCCACGGTGCGCCAGCGGGTCACGCATCGCGCTGTGCCCCACCCTGCGACCAGACCAGCGGGAACAAGGCATCTTCCATGGGCGCACCGTCCGGGAGCCGCAACTCCAGCCCGGGGAAGGGCGGTGACGTCCGCCAGGGCCGCAGCGCATGCCGGGCGTCGTCGCCGAAATAGCGCGCGGAAAACACCCGCCGGCGCTGCCCCGGGCCCGTACCGCTGCTCGCGTGCAGCGCCAGCATGTGGAAGGCCACCACATCGCCAGGCTCCAGGGCCCAGCCGATCTGGCGGTGCTGCTGCGGCCGGCCTTCGATGTCTGGCAGTTCGGCCAGCGTGCCCTCGGGGAACCATTTCGCCTGCTGGTCGCGGAAGGTGCGCGGCATGAACCAGGTGCCCGCATGGGAGCCGGCCACAAACCGCAGCGTGCTGGCCAGCGGCACCGGGTCGACCGGGATCCAGAAGCTGACATTCTGCCGCCCGGCCAGGTTGTAATACGGCTGGTCCTGGTGCCAGGGCGTTGCCTGCCGGGTGCCCGCTTCCTTGACCAGCAGGTGGTCGTGGTAGAGGCGCACCTGCTGGCTGTCCATCAGCCGGGCGGCCACCTCGGGCAGCGCGGATTCGAACAGGATGTCTCGGTAGGCGGGGTTGTCCTGCCAGGTACAGAAGTCCTCGATGAAGCGCCCCGGATCGTCGGGCTCGCTGGCCACCATCGCCAGGGCGCCGGGGTGGGCCAGATTGTGTTCGATGCCCTGGGCCAGGCGCGCGACCTCGCCCGCATCCAGCACCTGGCGCAGCACCACTGCGCCGTCGCGCTGGAATTCCTCGATGGCCCCGGTGCCGGGCAGCACCCGGGCGGTGCGGGCCATCAGCCGACCCACCGGCGCGCGTTGCGCCATAGCTGCATCCAGGGGCTGAGCTGTTCCGGGGGCTGGTTCGTCCAGCTCATCTGGATGTTGCGGAACACGCGCTCCGGGTGCGGCATCATCGCGGTGAAGCGGCCATCGGCCGTGGTGACCGCCGTCAGGCCGCCGGGGCTGCCATTGGGGTTGAACGGGTAGGTCTCGGTGGCCCGGCCCTGGTTGTCGGTGAACCGCATGGCGGCCAGCACCCGCGCGGCATTTCCGCGGTGGCGGAAGTTGGCGAAACCTTCGCCATGGGCCACGGCGATCGGCAGGCGGCTGCCGGCCATGCCCGCCAGGAACAGCGAGGGCGAGTGCAGCACCTCGACCATCGACAACCGTGCCTCGAAGCGCTCGCTGCGGTTGGTCGTGAAGCGCGGCCAGTCCTGTGCGCCGGGGATGATGTCGGCCAGCTCTGCGAACATCTGGCAGCCGTTGCACACCCCCAGGCCGAAGGTCTCGGGGCGCGCAAAAAAGGCCTGGAACTGCTCGGCCAGCAGCGGGTTGAAGCTGATCGACCGGGCCCAGCCGATGCCGGCGCCCAGGGTGTCGCCGTAACTGAAACCGCCGCAGGCCACCAGGCCCTGGAAATCGGCCAGCCGGGTGCGGCCGGCGTGCAGGTCACTCATGTGGACATCGAAGGCATCGAACCCGGCCCGGGTGAAAGCGTAGGCCATCTCCAGATGGGAATTCACGCCCTGCTCGCGCAACACGGCCACCCGTGGCCGGCTCAGGGCCAGTGCCGCCGCCTGCGGGGTGTTGTCCGGCGCAAAGGTGAGGTGCACATGCAGTCCGGGGTCCTGCGGCTGGCCGGCGGCTGCATGTTCGGCATCGGCACACTCGGGGTTGTCGCGGCGCTGGCAGATCTTCCAGCTGATGGCATCCCAGACCTGGTGCAGGTCCTGCAGGCTGGCTGCGAACACCTGGCGCGCATCGCGCCAGACCTGGACCTCGCCCACGCCCGTGGGCATGCCGCCATGTGCCGGGCGGGTCTTGCCGATGGCATGGCTGTGCCGGCTCAGGCCGTTTTCGCGCAGTACCTGCATGACGGCATTGCGTTCGGACGTGCGCACCTGCAGCACCACGCCCAGTTCCTCGTTGAACAAGGCCTGCAGCGTCAGCTCGTCGCGCCGGGCCTGCACCTGCGACGCCCAGTTCTTGCTGTCGCCCATCTCGGCACGGCTGTCGCTGATGCCGTCCCCCTCGGTCACCAGCATGTCCACGTTCAGCGCCACGCCCACGTGGCCGGCGAAGGCCATTTCGCAGACCGTGGCGAACAGGCCGCCATCGCTGCGGTCATGGTAGGCCAGCAGCAGACCCCGTGCGCGCAGCGCGTTCACGGCCGCGACCAGGCGCACCAGATCCTGGGGATCGTCCAGGTCGGGCACGGCATCGCCCACCTGCTCCAGTGTCTGCGCCAGGATACTGCCCGCCATGCGCCGGCGACCCCGGCCCAGGTCGACCAGCACCAGGGTGCTGTCGGCCTCGGTGGCATCGAGCTGGGGCGTCAGGGTGGCGCGCACGTCGTCCAGCGTGGCAAACGCGCTGACGATCAGCGAGACCGGCGCGGTGACCTTGCGCTGCGTGCCGCCCTCTCCTTGGCGCCACTGGGTGCGCATCGACAGCGAATCCTTGCCGACCGGGATCGAGATGCCCAGGGCCGGGCACAGTTCCAGGCCGACCGCGCGAACAGTGTCATACAGCGCGGCGTCTTCGCCGGGTTCTCCGCAGGCGGCCATCCAGTTGGCGGACAATTTCACGCGCGGCAGCTCGATCGGGGCCGCCAGCAGGTTGGTGATCGCCTCGGCCACCGCCATGCGGCCGGACGCGGGCGCGTCGATACCGGCCAGCGGCGTGCGTTCGCCCATGGCCATGGCCTCGCCGCGGAAACCGGCGAAATCGGCCAGGGTCACGGCGCAGTCGGCCACCGGCACCTGCCAGGGGCCGACCATCTGGTCCCGGTGGCTCAGGCCGCCCACGGTACGGTCGCCGATGGTGATCAGGAAGCGCTTGGAGGCGACGGTGGGATGCGCGAGCACCGCGATGGCGGCCTGCTGCAGGCTGACCCCACCCAGGTCCAGCGGCTTGAATCTGCGGGCGATGCGCCGCACATCCCGGTGCATGCGGGGCGGCTTGCCCAGCAGCACGTCCATGGGCATGTCGACCGCAGCCGCCTGGTCGCCGTCGGCCAGCACCAGCTGGCGCTCCTCGGTCGCGGTGCCGACGACGGCAAACGGGCAGCGTTCGCGCTCGCACAGACTGCGAAACAGCGCCAGCGATTGCGGGGCGATGGCCAGCACGTAGCGCTCCTGGCTTTCATTGCACCAGATCTCTTTCGGGGCCAGTCCGCTTTCCTCGAGCGGCACTGCGCGCAGGTCGAAGCGTGCGCCGCGCTGCGCGTCGTTGGTCAGCTCGGGGAAGGCATTCGACAGGCCGCCGGCGCCCACGTCATGGATGGCCAGGATCGGGTTGTCCGCCTGCAGCGCGCAGCAGTGGTTGATGACCTCCTGGGCACGGCGCTGCATCTCGGGGTTGCCGCGCTGCACGGAGTCGAAGTCCAGCGCTGCGGAATTGGCGCCGGTGGCCATCGAACTGGCGGCGCTGCCGCCCATGCCGATCCGCATGCCCGGGCCACCGAGCTGCACCAGCAGGCTGCCGGCCGGAAACAGGATCTTGCGGGTCAGGCCCGCATCGATCGCGCCCACACCGCCGGCGATCATGATGGGCTTGTGGTAGCCGCGCTGCACCGTGTCGATGTCGGAGCCCACAGACTGTTCGTATTCCCGGAAGTAGCCCAGCAGGTTCGGCCTGCCGAATTCGTTGTTGAAGGCGGCCGCGCCCAGCGGCCCCTCGGTCATGATCTGCAGCGGGCTGGCGATGTGCTCCGGGCGTCCGTAGACCGGCGCAGCATCGTCGAACTGCAGCCTGGACACGGTGAAGCCGGCCAGCCCGGCCTTCGGGCGCGAGCCTCTGCCTGTGGCGCCTTCGTCGCGGATCTCGCCACCGGAGCCGGTGGAGGCGCCGGGAAACGGCGAGATGGCCGTCGGGTGGTTGTGGGTCTCGACCTTCATCAGCACATGCTGCTGCGCCGGCTCGGCGGCGTAGCGCGGGGACTGCGAGGACGCTGCGGTGGTTCGGGCCACGAAGCGCTCGACCGGACCGCCTTCCATGACCGACGCGTTGTCCGAGTACGCCACCACCATGTGCTGCGGATGCAGCTGGTGGGTATTGCGGATCATCGCGAACAGCGAATGCGGCTGGTCCACCCCGTCGATCGTGAAGCTGGCATTGAAGATCTTGTGCCGGCAGTGTTCGCTGTTGGCCTGCGCGAACATCATCAGCTCGACGTCGGTCGGGTTGCGCTGCAGCCGCTTGAAGGCGTCCACCAGATAGTCCATCTCGTCTTCGGCCAGCGCCAGGCCGAAGCTGGCATTGGCCTGCTGCAGGGCCGCGATGCCGCCGCCCAGCACGTCCACCCGCTCCAGGGGGGCTGCCGGCACACTGGCGAACAATTGCGCGGCATCTTCCCGGCCAAACACCACGCTCTCGGTCATGCGGTCGTGCAGGAGTGCGGCCACCGCCGTGCGCTGGGAGGCGTCCAGCACCGGGGTCTTGCCGAGCAGGCCGGACTTGAGCGTCACCCGGTATTCGGTGATGCGCTCGATGCGGTGCACGGCCAGGCCGCAGTTGTGGGCGATGTCGGTGGCCTTGGAGGCCCAGGGCGACACCGTGCCCAGCCGGGGAGTGACCACCACCAGTTCGCCGCTGTCCGGGCCAGCGTAGGGCTCGCCATATTCCAGCAGGGCTGCCAGTTGTTGCAGAACCGAAGGCGCCAGAAGGGCATCGGCATGGACCACGTGCACAAACCGGGCTGCCAGGCCGATGATCCTGGGATGAAGTGCCTGCAGGGCCGCAAGCAGCTGCCGCGCACGGAACGCTCCCAGCGCGTCGGAGCCAGGAAAGAAATGGGTGGTGGGGGTCACTGGAGGGGGCTGGAAACGGGGCTATGGGTCGGGCGTTACCGTCCTGGGCGCGGCAACAACCGGGAGCGCTGCACGGTTCAGGGCATTTTAGCGGTGCCCCGATGGGATAATTGACGGATGACAATTACCTACAAAGACGCTGACGGTGTGGCCGGCATGCGGGTGGCCGGCCGGCTGGCGGCCGAGGTCCTCGACTACCTGACCCCCCATGTGCTTGCGGGCGTCACCACCAATGCGCTCGACAGGCTGGCGCATGACTACATCGTCCAGGTGCAGGGCGCCATTCCGGCGCCGCTGAACTACCGGGGCGGCGGCAACACCCCCTACCCCAAGTCCATCTGCACCTCGGTCAACCACCAGGTCTGCCACGGCATCCCGAACGACAAGCCGCTCAAGCGCGGATACATCGTCAATATCGACATCACGGTCATCAAGGATGGCTGGCATGGCGACACCAGCCGCATGTTCATCGTCGGCGAGACCTCCATCGCGGCCCGCCGCCTGTGCATGCTGACCTACGAGGCCATGTGGAAGGGTATCGTCATGGTCAGACCTGGGGCCCGCCTGGGCGATATCGGCTGGGCGATCCAGAAATTCGCCGAGGGCCACGGATTCAGCGTCGTGCGCGAGTTCTGTGGCCATGGCATCGGGCGCGTGTTCCATGAGGAGCCCCAGGTGCTGCACTACGGCAAGCCCGGCACGCTGGAGGAGCTCAAGCCTGGCATGACCTTCACCATCGAGCCCATGATCAATGCCGGGCGCAAGGACATCAAGGACGGCCCCGAAAAGGACGGCTGGACCATCGTCACCAAGGACCACTCCCTGTCCGCGCAATGGGAGCACACGGTGCTTGTCACCAACACGGGGTACGAGGTGCTGACCCTCTCGGCCGGCAGCCCGCAGGCTCCGGATTTCGTCAGTGCGGCCTGATGCGCCGCCGCAACCTGCGCCCGACCCGCCCCCATGCCGGCCCTGAGCATTCCGCAACTGCGTGACCAGTACCGCAGCAGCAAGAAGGCCCTGCAGACGGCCATCGGTGCCAGCGGGGCCTCCACCCGCGGCGTGCGCGGCGCCCTGCTCAAGCTGGCCGCCCTGGCCGACAACAGCCTGCGTGCCCTGTGGGATCAGGCCGGGCTGACCAGCCTGTACGCGCTGGTGGCGGTGGGCGGTTATGGCCGGGGCGAGCTGTTCCCGCATTCCGATGTGGATGTGCTGGTGCTGTTGCCCGACCACGACGACCCGGAGAAGAACAGCCTGCTCAAGAGCCGCCTGGAGGCCTTCATCGGCAGCTGCTGGGACGCCGGCCTGGAGGTCGGCTCCAGCGTACGTACCATCTCCCAGTGCCTCGCGGAAGCCGCGAAAGACGTCACGGTACAGACAGCCGTGCTCGAATCGCGCCTGATCACCGGCGACGCCCGCCTGTTCGGCCGCATGCGCGAGAAACTGCGCCTGGCCATGGACCCGCAGGCCTTCTTTGTCGCCAAGACCCTGGAGATGCGCCAGCGCCACAGCAAGTTCGAGGAGACCCCCTACGCCCTGGAGCCCAACTGCAAGGAGTCCCCGGGCGGTCTGCGCGACCTGCAGGTGGTGTTGTGGGTCGCCAAGGCGGCCGGTCTTGGCAAGAACTGGGATGAACTCGCGCGCAAGGGCCTGCTCACCGCCTTCGAGGCCAAGCAGGTCAAGCGCAACGAGGCCCTGCTGCGCCTGATCCGCGTACGCCTGCACCTGCTGGCCGGCCGGCGCGAGGACCGGCTGGTGTTCGACCTGCAGACGGCCGTGGCCGAGTCCTTTGGTTACCGCTCCACCACGGGGGCGGTGCGCGCCAGCGAGGTCCTGATGCGGCGCTACTACTGGGCTGCCAAGGCCGTCACGCAGCTCAACCAGATCCTGCTGCTGAACCTCGAGGACCGTTTGTACCCCTCCAAGGCAGAACCGCGCCCGATCAACGCGCGCTTCAACGACAAGGCCGGCATGATCGATGTCATCAGCGATGACCTCTACCTGCGCGAGCCGCAGGCGATCCTGGAGACCTTCCTGCTCGACCAGACCACGCCGGGCATCAAGGGCCTGTCGAGCCGCACGCTGCGGGCCCTTTACAACGCGCGCCGTGTGATGGATGGCAGGTTCCGCAGCGACCCGGTCAATCGCGAGACCTTCCGCAAGATCATCATGCAGCACGACGGCCTGACCCATGCCATGCGCCTGATGAACCAGACCTCGGTGCTGGGGCGCTACCTGTGGGTGTTCCGGCGCATCGTGGGCCAGATGCAGCACGACCTGTTCCATGTCTACACGGTGGACCAGCACATCCTGATGGTGCTGCGCAACGTGCGCCGCTTCTTCATGGTGGAACATGCCCACGAATACCCGTTCTGCTCCCAGCTGGCCGCCGGCTGGGACAAGCCCTGGGTGCTGTATGTGGCCGCGATCTTCCACGACATCGCCAAGGGCCGCGGCGGCGACCACTCGGTGCTGGGCGCGACTGAAGTGCGCAGGTTCTGCCGCAGCCACGGCATCGAACGCGACGACACCCGCATGATCGAGTTCCTGGTGCAGGAGCACCTGTCGATGAGCAACACGGCCCAGAAGGCGGATCTGTCCGACCCGGACGTCATCCGCGCCTTCGCCGGGAAGGTGGGCAACAAGCGTCGCCTCACGGCCCTGTACCTGCTGACCGTGGCGGATATCCGGGGCACTTCGCCCAAGGTCTGGAATGCCTGGAAGGGCAAGCTGCTGGAAGACCTGTTCCGCCTGACGCTGCGGGCCCTCGGCGGTGGCGCGCCCGACCCGGATGCCGAGGTCGAGGCCCGCAAGCGCGAGGCCCTGGTGATGATCGCGCTCTACGCCCTGCCCTTCGAGGCCCACAAGCCGCTGTGGGACACGCTGGACGTCGGGTATTTCATGCGCCACGATGCCTCCGACATCGCCTGGCACACCCGCCACCTGTCGCGCGCCGTCGGCACCGACAAGCCGGTCGTGCAGGCCCGGCGCTCGCCGGTCGGCGAAGGCCTGCAGGTGCTGGTGTACACCCGTGACAAGCCCGACCTGTTCGCCCGGATCTGCGGCTATTTCGACCATGGCGGCTTCAGCATCCTTGACGCCCGCGTGCACACCGCCCGCAACGGTTATGCGCTGGACACCTTCCAGGTGGTCACCAGCACGCCCCCCGACCAGTACCGCGAGCTCACCAGCATGGTCGAGAACGGCCTGGCCGCCGCCATCGCACAGACCGGCCCGCTGCGCGAGCCCAGCCGCGGACGGGTGTCCCGGCGCGTGAAGAGCTTTCCGATCTCGCCCCGCGTGACCCTGCGCCCGGATGAAAAGGCCCAGCGCTGGCTGCTCAACATCTCCGCCAGCGACCGGGTCGGACTGCTGTACTCCGTCGCCCGCGTGCTGGCCCGCCACAACATCAACCTGCAGCTGGCCAAGATCGCCACGCTGGGCGAACGGGTGGACGACACCTTCCTGATCAACGGCGCCGAGCTGCAGCACAACCGCAAGCAGATCGAGGTCGAGACGGAGCTCCTCCAGGCGCTGGCCTGAGGTGTTTTCGGTAACCTCGGCGGGCCATGTCCCGCAGTCCGTGCATGCCGGGTTGTGTACGCCGACCCGTGTACGCCGACATGTGTACGCCTGGGAGGTCGGGGTGATCGGCGCAGCGGCTGTCCCCCGCGGCTGCCTAGGCTGAAGTTCCGCCGTATGAAGCGCGAGTTTGTCCTTATGTGACGCGGGTTTGCAGCGGATTAGGGGTTCCGCGTTCTGTCTACAGGGTGATGTTCTCGATCAACTC